>Ga0247782_1000072_pt1 | contig 144079 bp, 115 predicted proteins | sample UWRJL019104C5_FD_179928 | JGI IMG/M metagenome (GOLD analysis project Ga0247782, IMG submission 179928) | Plant litter microbial communities from Arlington Agricultural Research Station in Wisconsin, United States - UWRJ-L019-104C-5 | ecosystem: Environmental > Terrestrial > Plant litter >... | reverse complement strand
GGAAGAAAAAAAAAAAAGGGCGCCAAGCAGGTCCCGGCGACTATGCAGCAACGATTGGTACGGTACGCTGCTACACTGTAGTCGAACTATGTATTATACACCCCTCCCCCAGTCCCCTGTCGCAACCTACCGTAATTGTTCCCATAGAAAATGTATCTACTTAAGTATCTAATATTAAATACCAAAGTCGCACAAAAAAACCTCCCACGATCCTAGCGACATGCCAAAAGTCTTGAGCTTCACCACTGCCGACCTCGACCGTCAGGCGATATCAACCTCCGCGCGCCCATAGCCTCCAGTAGCACGTTGCCTTCCCAGGCCTCCCAGGAGACATCTGCGCTGTGCTACAGGAGAGGTCTTGTGTCTGTGCTGCAGCTCTCCGCCTTCGCCGTCCTCCCAAGGATTCCACTGCACAACCGTGCGCCGTACTACTGGATCTCCCAACTTCGACTGACCCAGTGCCACAATCGACTCGTTTCTCGTCCGACGGAGACCTCTGTGTGCTTTCGGCTGCCCAGCCCACCGCCGTGCTTGCCAAAAGTGCGGCTCGTTCCTCTTTCGACCGCTGTCATATATACATATCCCGCAATACTGTGTTAAGAGAAGGGTCAGGTAGTTGTGCAAAGCTAAGCATCGCCAGTCGAAACGTCGAACGACGAAGAACAAGCCCTGGACTTGCACTTCTGAGCTTATTGCGGCATCTCTGCTGAATAATCAGGACGCTAGGAATAGAAGGTGGGCGACCAGAAGGGGAAAAGGAAAGAAAAAGGGTGGAAGAGAGACGTCGCAAAACCCAACCATCTTTTCGAGACGAACGTGCAAAGCACAACCTAGCATGCGAATCGGCCAACGCTGTAATTACGTGCTTCCGAATAAGATCTCCCCGATCTAATACGTTGGTGAGCTGTCTAGTTCTGAAGACATTTGGGGAGAGAACTGAGTAGCCGCGGTTCTTGGTTCTGGTCTTCCCTGAGCAGCATCCATGCAAGCTCTTAACCGTGGTATCGAGCAACTATTCATCCCTCGTGACCAGCAGCACAGAGGCAGGCCTGATCGCGCAGATAGAGCGCTAGACCCAGCTTGGGCCAGAGCAGAGAAGGAGTGTGCTCTCCGCGGCACAAGGGCGTATCCTTCTCCGCCTATGTCAGGGTCCCCTCCACGCCCGCCCAAGCCAAACCAAGAGGTCGCTGAGCGAGGCCAAGGAGGCTTCCAGGCCACAACTCACGATGCGTACCGGGCAGCCCCGGCTATCTCGGGGCCTGAATACCGGATACCTCCTCCTCAGCCTTCTTTACCACCTCCCCTACCGGCTGGACGACCATTCGCGTTAGAATCGTCGGAGCGAGTTCCGTATCCCTACCGGCGATCAGAAGACATCATGGGACGGTCCGTAACGTACCATGTCCCTCCAGGGCAAATGATCCCACAGCCTCAATACCCATTACCTCCAGTGGCTGGGCCCGGGCTCGGGCATGCTCCCTATCCCATATCCGCTAGCCCATCGGGCCCCGAAAATCCACCCTTTACCTCGCCCAAGTCGCAAAGAAAGACGAAAGGTCACGTTGCCTCAGCCTGTGTGCCGTGTAAAAGAGCTCATTTACGGTAAGCTTCGACACGTCCCGTCCCGAACATAGCACTGACTTCTCCTAGATGTGATGGTATGTACTTCCCCTTGGTTCCCACTATTGAGCCCGGCGTTGGTGGCTTGATCTCCTCGATTTGAGCAACCGGTTTATACCTTTCTCTTATTGGCGCTCCAGACCTCTTTCGTGGGCTGAGGACGGGGCGACGACAGAGATGTTTCCTGTTGGTTGGTGAATACAACCCAAGTGGGCACCTCCCATAAACCACTCGAGTAGGACCGGGCACATGAAATCCATAGGTCATATCTAGTGGCGAGAGGGCGCCTAAACGTGTTGCAGTAAAAGAGGACTGCTTGCACAGTTGGGCCCAAAGGGAACTCGCAAGAAGCGTAGTGCCATGTCTTCAGTGGAGCCTATGATAAGAAGCTGGAGATGCCTGAAGTTGCAGACCACCCGGAATAGACCTACCAAGCTAGTGCTTTATGTAATCGCCTCAGTGCTTACCTCTCTCAGGTTCCGACGAACTTGCGTCGATGTTCCCCTACCTCCCGCTAGATGCATCGTAACAAAAGCTAACGAGTGATTTGTTGCAATAGCTCAAAGGCCATGCTCGCGTTGTCTGAGCAATGGAAAAGAAGACGCGTGTATCGACGTCCAGCACAAAAAGCGTGGGAGGCCACGGTTACGCGACGATCGAGAGACTCGGTTTGACACGGGAAGATTTGCACATCCGCCAGACACGACACTCCGGCGGCCGCTTTCACTCTACACGCCTGCTAGCGCCCCGCCCGTTTCATTCGACGACCCGCTGCGGAGAAGCCAATCGTATCGGGTCCTGAAATCTCAGCCCAGCGAGTCTGCCGGTCCTAGATTCATCGAGCGCGGTTCGGCGTCCGACGCTAATGTGTTTCCGGCACCGTTGTCTATCGCCACCCAGCCCCCCGAACCAGTGGCTTTCTTAACGATAGGAGATCTGGAGATCGTGAAGGCTTCTAGCTCCTTTATTGACGCGACCACATCCAACACACAATCCGTGATAGGATACCGATCCCAGCCCGTCGTGGGCCGGAAATTAGTCGACATGATCACTCCGCCCGAACGGGACCGTGTAGTCGCGCTGTGTAAGGCCCTGCAGAACGAGCAGGTGACGAAAGAGCCGAATTACTTACCGCCCATATACGGGAGAGATGAGGAAGAAAGGGTGATTAAGTCGCAACCTTTCGGGCCCGAATCGGTATCGAGATATCAGCTCGATCGGCAAGACTTCTTCACATTCGTGGCAGCCGACGGTCAACCCCGGCCACATTCTGTCCGAGTCGGGTTAGCTAAAGATGACTCCATCTATTTCGTCGTGCTCTTATTGACCTCGCCCGGGCGATCTTCTTATCCCCATCCATCGCCCTCGCCGCGATCTCGCGATATCACATATGCGTACCAGCATCAACCATTCACGCAACTAACACCCGTTTCGGCCTCCTTTGATCTCACCCGTTCACGACTGGCTGATCCACCGCCCCGGGAGAGCAGCAACTTGGCGCCGAGGCAACCCGAGACACCGACCCAACAGGGTGTCTCGGTCCTCAGTCCGGGCATAAGCCCAAGCATACCGTCTTATGCGGCCTCGACCTTGGCAAGAAGCAAGCCTCCCGGAGGGCTAACACATCAGACCCCTAGGAGTGAGCTCAATCCGCCGACGCGATCCAGTCAACAAGCCGAATACCAGCTGCCCCCTATACGGAGCCAGCAGCGGCCCGGTCCACCAACGGAGGCTACTTGGCAACGGGATGACCGCGTTACTCGTGTAGATATCGGGGGGCTCATCGAAAAGCCTAGAGTGCCGCCACGTCGAGACACATGAAATGAAATATTTATCAGTTTCTGACATAGAGAGCTAGGGAAGTGAGTGGATACTTCTCTCTCTCTCTCATCGAGCCCCTTAAATGGATATTGGACATGAGACAACATCGGCGTTGTGTCCCATCAGAAGATTGGGTATCAAGCGTTCTCGTGCTTTGGCCGACTGCACCAACAAATATATTTTCAATATCCGCCGCCGAAGATACCACTGTACAACAACAACAACGACATATTGCATGCCTGTGCTGAATATTGCCTTAGGCTCTGGGCTGGTTCCTTTTTATCTTTGCAGGCTCCGATTTCTCCATTATACGGCATCATCCTGTACGGCGTTTAGGGTTATCTTTCTCGGCGCGACTCCCTGTGCGTTTTCGTGTTTTTCCTATGACACTTTCGAGCCGGCTGATCCTTTTCATATACATGGAAGTTGAGGTGGCACGTCCATGTGTTGATCTCGGATCAGGTCTGGGAAAGCTCGGTCGTCCATGGATTTTACGGTGGAAAGTTTCTTTTAGTGGGTCGCACACTCGTAGCACTTCTCTCATCAGTCCTGGCCACTTGGTTGTGCAACGTTCGGGTGGTAGCAGCAGGGTTGGGCGGAAACTGGGACCATACGGTATCTTACATGGGGCATGAGATCCTAACTTTCCGACCGGATGGACGTTAGTGAATCCCCACGGAAAACCCTGTCTCTTTCTCTTTTCATTTTGTGCTGCTTTTTTGTATTATATTAGCCCTCGGCTCTGGTGGTTCCTATCTTTGGGGGTAAGCATCTTGTGGGTGGCGTTAACCAGGTGCGGTGGCCTCCTGCGCTTCTTTGCTAGCGTTCTGGCATTGGTGAAAACCACCTGTTATGCATGTCTTCCTTTTTTTTTTTTTTTTTTTTCCTTTTTTTCCTTTTCCTATTTCTTCTATCTGGAGATTTCCGCCTGATTAGAACGTTTTCGCGGATGAGAGGGGGACTAGGAGCTTGATGTGAATGAGAAAGAATGTAAGTTGTATACTCTCGACGGGCGATAGAAAACAAGGAGCATGACGCCACGATTTGTAGAGCAAAGATATAGGATAAACATGACGTACAAGATTTCAGAATAAACCAAGGCACCGAAGACACAGTGGTGATAGGTCATGAAATCATGTCGGCTTGCTTGAGGGAGCAAATACCGGGCGTAAGAGGTTTTGTTGATCTTAGACAATAAATTGTTCCTCATACTCATCTTTCCATCTTTGCTTAAAAGAAAGGTGAGGATAAGTGGGAGTGAGAGACATGGTATGAAACGAGACAGGGTAAGACGGTAAAACAAAAAGCGGAGAGGTGAGGAAAATAAAAATGAAAATGAAAATGAAACACAGCAAAGAGAAAAGAAAAACGAAACTTTCTTTTGCAGTTGGTAGCATTAATAGCAATCTGGAATCTGAATCATATGGGTGGAGTTATAGTTCGCCATCATTAAGACAGGAATGAATGATAATCTTCCCCGATGCTGCTAGACGGAGCAGGCAAGAGAGCATGTAAATAAAGCATGTAAGTAAATCCACGCGACCCCCGTACTTACCCTGCACGACTTCCCCTCTGATTACTTGCGGCATCTAACCTAGAGGCTAGCGTGGCAGAAGCACAGCACAGCACAGCAGGACAAGTGGGCATGACGGCCATGGCCCACGGGAAACAACGTGTGTGCTGCGAAAACTCGCAAGGCCTAGGCAGCAGATAGGTACCCGTCTAGCAGTTTGTGTCTAACCATCTTCACCACTAGCAAAGGTTTCATTCAGCCCGGTTTCGTGGTGTGTGTAGTACTTGCTTAACTGACTCCGTCCCTTGTCCTATCGGCCGTCGTTGCTGTTGTTGGTGGTTGGCTCCGTCGCATTGTCTGGTGGAATTTGGGTGCGTGGGTGGCGCTAATAAGCGATCTTGGATCATGCAAGGTACCGGGCGTCTCGTAGCCACCGAAAAAAGAGAATGAATAAGAGAATGGATGATTGGGGAAAATGATATAGCTCAGGGGTGAGCAATTATGACTTCTGGGGATCAATCCTGTAAGTTATTGGCGCCCTCCATTATATCTGGCGTGTATTATACCATATAATGCTGGTGTTTGCATATAATGGAGGTACTTAAATGTGTAAGTGTAGTAGTTTTAGGTATGGGTAGGTTGGCGTATCACTGGCTTGACTATCTTATATCCGTGAATCAATAGGACCGGAATATATGCTAGCATGAACAAGGGTGGGGTAATAATTACTTATTTCTTGTCTTTGTTGGGAACAGACGGGGAGAAAGCTCATCGGTGAGTAGGTAAATGTAAGCGACACAGGCAAGGCTTCGTCTGCTGGCGTTTTAGTTCTGTAGGTAGAAGTGGTGGTTTAGGTAGACAACAGGCGGTCCCAGCGCACATGTTTACTATGTTAATTGACCATCTGGGAGCGTTTCTAGGAAGTTTCATCTCAAGTAAACGATGTGTTTCGTGCCAGCACTCGGATTGAGTGAAACTGTCGTATAATGTGTCTGTGCTGCGATTTCTATGACACTCATCATATAGGTACTTGGGCAGGTAGGTAGGAAGGAAGGCGTACCGTGGTAATTTAGCTGTCAGTCAGTACGCAGGCATTGAAGGCAATGTAATGGCGGCTTTATTTGAACCTATTTGTTCGGCATTTGAAGTCGCTGGCGCGCGCTTATACAGCTTAGCTAGTAGTCTCCATACAAGCGGGGCTATGAGACGGAGATATGCTCGAAAATACCACCCAAGGCAGTTTAGACAACAACTTGAAAGGATTGAGAGTATGATGGCGAGTCGACCGAGTACCACGTAGGTAGGTAGAACTACCTTAGGTGGTAGAGACGCAAGCAAGCATCTCGATGTTGGAAGAGAGAGGCACACGAGGATACTAAAAAAGAACCCCGTTTCCGTACCTGGAGCTATACATGTAGTCGGTGAGTGTGGTAATGAACGAATGTAGATATAGCAAGAGCTATCTGGCCAAGGAAACTAAGGGAAGGAAGGGGTGGTAGAGGGTGTGTGCTCGCTTTTCCGAACATACATCTCGTCCCACAGGGTGTAAAAGTGCAAAAATGCGAATGTGCTTTTGTATTGCGCCGGTGAGCGAGTCTACTCATCCTTTGGTTCTTCCCTTGCCTTACTGTTTGGCCTGCTTCCCACCATCCAAGGTAATAATACATCTGCAAGCATAACAGCATTATGCCATATTCTCCTATTCTCCATTCTAAGTGCTTAAGTGTATGTGCCTTCCCCACCAATGTGGTTGCATCGAAGGAACATCTTTCCCGCTCAGAGTACAGCAGGTCTAGTAGAATTACATATCTTTATATACCTACCCTAGATACAGTAGAAATATGAAGAAACATCTTGTAATGGCAAGCGGCGGAGATATCCAATGCTGGCCTCATCCGTCTCTCCCGAAACTCTTCATCATATACAAATCTCCTTACTAGTACCTCCCACATTGGATGAGGGGCAAAAGCCAAAATGTGTGGAAATCTTGGTCCCAAAGCTTGATTCTTTATTGTCTGCAGTCATCTCTGCAATGCATCAGCCTGGCGTTTCGCAATTGTATTTTAATGCATGCGGGGGTGTTCACCAAAGACGAGTCGTTGCCGCATTTGCGTCTTAGCCCGCATCTGGAGGGGAGGATACGGGAGCTGCCTTGCATATTAGATGCCTGCCAGTGTTACTACCCCTGCACACCGCAACATCAAAGTCGTTCACCTGTCATAGAAGGGCAAATTCGGCCGGCAGATGGTACTTTGCGTAGATAGAGCTCGGGTTTCACTGCGCTTGGTTGGATACTGTAATTTTGTATGTACTTTGGTTTTCAGAGCTCTAACTCTCAAGGCCGGTGACCCAGGGCCGATTTCTTCCTTACTCCCTCAAAAGTACGGAGGTAGATGGGGCCGACTCAACGGATACACAGCCAGCTAGACAATGCATACATACATACCAGCCCAGGTAGGTTACAGGTTAATAATACAGCATACATACATAATAAGCACTGACGTATTGTGTGTGGTTTGAAGTTTTATGAATTGTCCGATCAGCTATTGTGTTGCAACAAATAGACTAGCCGAATCGCCAATTTCCGTCTATTGACCTTGTTTTTCGATGTGCCGAATGCGACCCTCGCTGCAAGCATTACCGCGACTCTAATAGCTCCCATTGGCAGCTCCTATCGGTAGCTGCTTGGACTGTGGTATTTGCGCACTATCTGCGCACTACCCGGACCCAGCTTGTGGAATGACGGCAGTGTCAAAGTGTCAAGTAGGTAAGGCTTACTGAGACATCTTCACTAACTGGAGCTAACAGGCTCTGAAACAACCCCCCAACCTACCCAGATAGGTTGGACACTACCATAAATCACGGTTCTTATCAAACCAAACACCTCCTGGCTGACCGGATACTTGATATCGAGACAACTTCCTAATATTATAGCCCACAAACTAATAATACAAAAATAGGAGAAAAAACGAATCATAACGAACGTGCTCGATCAGTGGGATTCTTGGTTAGAGGAGTGGCAGAGCAACAAAAGAATGATTCCGCCCGGACTTGAACCGGAGACCTTCAGTGTGTTAGACTGACGTGATAACCAACTACACCACGAAACCATGTGTTTAATTGGTGTTGTAAATGGTAAGCTAAATCATGAATGTGGATGCAAGGAAAGCTGGAATCGGGTTCAGGTTTGGGACAACAGACCCCGTCTAGTTTTTGTTAGTTGCACCCAAATGACTAGGTCAGAAAATAGCACATAAGGACCCCGCAAGACAGCATAAGAGGACCTCTACAGAGATTGATACGGTTATAGACTTAGAAATGCGTAACAACTAACCTTGGATTGATTAGGTAGGCACGTATTAGTTGGAAATGCTATAAATACTGTATAGCACCCAGCCAACTCGTTCACTGGAATAGAAGGTTGGGGACGAGCTCCCAACGCCGGAATCGAAGGGACCGTTAATCGAGTTATTAATATATTTTATAAGTAAGCAAAGTAATGATATCCAAACGTTTCTCACGACTTCAGAACGTCAGTCTCGTTAATAGATGTCGATCGGATCCCCTAACCTAGAATATTCATGTAGATGCGGGTTTTCGGGCGGGGTACTATCCCGCGCTCTGGCTGGCCTCTTGGAAAGAGGTTGCTCGTTGCTTTATTTTTATTTTGCTACAGATGTACAGATCATTCCTGAAAAAATTCACTTGCATATGTTACATTATACATCTCGATCCTTCTGGGAACCTCAGACTTAGATCTGGTCCCGTTCATGCTGGCGCCAGCACAATTAGGATCTAACCGTATACCACTTACCGAAGTGGCGGACTTCACGCACCCTCGCTGCGACATTCATAGCGATGGCTAATGAACATCAGCGGAAAATAGTAATAATAGGTAGGCTCTTTCCAATCCCAGAATACGATTTTAATAAAGAATCTAATCACTTTCACATTCCAAGGGGGCGGAGTGATCGGATGCTGTGCAGCGTATTATCTAACCCGACATCCCTCATACAATTCCCAAAAACATTCAATCACCTTAATCGAAGGTTGCAAAATTGCAGGAGGCGCATCCGGCAAGAGCGGCGGATGTCTAGCTCCCTGGGCAGAACCGTCCTGTCTCAGCGCGCCCAGCTATGAACTGCACGAGCAGCTCGCGCGCGATCATGACGGGCGAGCGAACTGGGGTTTTCGCAAGTGCTTCTCCGCAGACTGCGATACTGTCAGCAAACATCATGCTGATGCTAATGATGATGATGGTGGTGATTCGAAGGATGTTCCGGATTGGGTCGACAGCACCAAGTTCAAATGGTACAAGCCCCTCGGCGAAACGGCTCAGTGCCACCCCTATCAATTCACCACAACACTCGCCCGCTTAGCGGAGGAGAGAGGCGTGCGCTTCGTTGAAGGAGGATCCGTGACATCGATTAATTTCTCTTCACCGGATCAACATCGACGACAGATAGAAGGGGTGGAAGTCACGCTAAAACGCGACCAGGGGTCGTCGGCTGCTCAAAACGAGAACGTAGGAATATCTGCTACGGACGTGATCCTGGTCGCGGGGCCGTGGACTGGGAGGATATTCCCGGCAGTGCCTATAATCGGACAGAAGAGCCATAGCGTGGTGGTGCAGCCGAAGCGGGAGATATCGCCGACCATACTATTCTTCGACCCCGGCCACATAGACGCGGACGATGCCGAGAACAGCCTCGAGATATACCCGCGGCCCGACGGCACGGTCTACATGTGCGGGCGGACGAGATACGGACTTGAGCTTCCCGCCACGACCGATGACGTCCGTACCGATCCCGGGCGGTGTCGGGAGATCGTGGATACCGTAAAAAGAATCTCGCCGGATCTGAGCTACAGCCAAGTCCTCAGGGAACAAGCCTGCTTTAGACCGATGGTCAATATCAAGGGTCGAGATCCTTCGTCGGGGCCGCTGTTGGGACCGACCGGGATCGAGGGTCTTCTATTAGCGGCGGGGCATAACGAGTGGGGGATTCAGAATGCCCCTATCACAGGTAAGGTTTTGAGTGAGCTGGTTCTCGAAGGTAAGGCCGTGAGTGCGGATATCCGTGAGCTGGATCCGAGAGATCACCTGTTGCGTCGCGATATCACTTGAACTACGCGCCAAGGACTTTCCCCTTGACGTACGTATATATTCGGCCTGAAGGTGTAGATACTGTGCATCATCAACAACGTACCCCTATCCGGCAAGTACTGCACTACTTCATTCATGTTGTGAATAGAACATCGCTGTCTTTTCGTAATCAATTCATTTACGTGTAAGTTCAAGTTGAAAGGCAGAAAAACAGTAATAAGTGTTTACGCAAATACATGAATAAGCGAGTTATCCAACCATAATGCACATACACTGCCGGTAGCATCTCCAATAGTTGTCCCTTCGGTTCAAGCCATCCCTGCATCTGCATATCGGCGTACTGTACAGCAGTATGTTGTACTTATTTAGACAGATTGAGCCACGACATACCTATCAATGGTACAGTTAGTTGCACATGGATGCAAGAACGCGTCCGGTGACGTGTCAAGCACAGCAGTACGTAGTATTCATTCATTTAAATCCTAGTCAGTCAGCAACATAACAATACCTACCTAGCCTGCCTAGTACATGTTTGCTTTAGACTTCCTAATATAACCTTTTGATTCACTACCTTGTGACTGAATCTTAAATCCCGCCCTTCTTTCTCGTTTTATCGTGATCAGATTGCACCTAGAAGAAGAAAAGAAGAAATGGGGGGAACGAAGCAAAAAAACAAGAATTTCTACGGCGTCCACAAGGGCCGAATCCCGGGCGTATACACAGACTGGGCCAGCTGCCAGGCGCAGGTGAATGGATATTCGAACTCGCGGTTTCGGGTCTTCGACACATTCGAAGAAGCGGCATTCTTCGCGGAGACGGGAAAAAGGCCCGACGAAAGCGGTTCGAGAATGCCGTTTGACAAGTGGAAGCAGAAACAGCCACACTCGCAATCAGAGTCAGAACCACGGCGCGGTGGTGGGGGCATCTCTGCTGTTAATAGAGTCGGTATCAATATCAAGACTGAGGAGGAGAGGGTGAGGGTTAAACAGAAGGCGCTGCTCGATGGCTCGCAGTCATACTTCTCACAAGTGCCCAACTTCAAGCCGAACGAAGGGGCAGACTTTGAGAATGAGTTTAGTCGTTTTGCCTCGTCGCAGAATATACAGCCGGATTCCCGAGCCTGGAGACAACATCGCACGAATGCGATTTCGCGTGAGTCTTTTGAAAAAGCATTTTTCCTTATAAGTCTAGGTTACATGTGCGAGTCTCTGCGCATCATTGGGCGAGGTCGCGAAAACAATGCTCAAAAAAGGCACGGTAATTGTGAAAACAAGATTTCATATATATTTATCAAAATTTTCTTAACAGACGAAATCATGTTCCACTACTCCCGAAAAGTCAAGTCCGAAGCCTCAGACGATGGACCCTCGGACGATGATAACATAAAAAAAGAGGACGAAGGCCAAAAGCTCTCCTGGAAAGAAAAGCTCCTGGTCTACCAAAACATGTGCCGCGAAGCCCGTCTCACACCACAGCCCACAATCAAGGGGTGCGTGATAGTCCTCAAGAGCGTGCTGGTTAACATCGTCGACTACATCGACGCGAAGCGCAACAACAAGCGCATCACCGTGTGGGCCCCCCACCAATTCGAGGAGTTCAAGCGCTACACGCTTGGCGACAAGGGGCGGCGCGTGAACTTTAGGTATGCCCGGGGCACGGTGCTGGAGCCCCTGCTCCAGACATTGAGGGATCCTGATGCTGAGAGAATGTATGAGGAGCGTAAGGATCGCGCCAGGCGGGCAGCGAGGGAGAATGATGATAATACTTGGATGATGAGGGATAGAAATGGACATCGCCACCTGAGCAATAGTAGTGGCTTGGGCTCAGGGAGGGGTGCGAGGTTAGAACAACAATGACGACGACAGCGAGAGCGAGAGCTTTTAGTCGTCAAGGAGGCAGAGCTTAAGGAGGCAGAGCTTAAGGAAGCAGAGGTAAAAGAAGAGCCTGGACCCAGCCTCACTCTCACTCAAAACGAACCAAGAGGACGATTTAGGACGTAGGGGGACTGCTGCGAAATCATTTCCATCCACGACTCCGAGTCCGAATATTCCTGGTCAACATCTCCAGCCCCCCGTCACGGGGTCGTAGGGCGACGGAGCAGCTCTCCGATGCCAGTTATTGAGCTACCATTATCAACTACGGAAATCCCGAGCTCGGGTCAGCAGGGAGTGAAGCGATATTTCAAAGAAGAAGATAATGATGACGATGATGTTCAAGGGAATGAAATTGCCATAAGTAGGAGTACAGCTAAGCGATCTCGAGTGTGGAAGGACGGCAAGGCGTCGATTTTCGGTTGGGAACCGTTGAGTCCGGCCATTACTGCGCCTACTGTAATAGAGTTATCTCCATAGCCGAGGTAACCTAGGTTGTCTATCTAAGAATAAGAAGGGAATGAAACAAAATACTAAACTGTCCGAGATCATGAAGTCATATAAATGTCATGTATCAAAGGAAGACGCAATTCAAGCCAATGATTGATAATTATGCAGTGTGTGTGCCTGTCTCTATTTTTGCGAATGGGATATTTTCATATCCGCCCAATTCCATGCCATTATTTACCCGATGATAGTCATACATTCCCAGCCCAGAACAACCGTTGGCATGAATTAACAAATTATTATACATGAAATAATATCCAGACAGCAGAACGATAGTTCAGAAGCAGAAGATCTGATCGCTCATCTTCGACATGGCACCCGGCTTCTCGAAGCCGAGCTCAACCAAGGCCTTCTTGGCCGCGTTCACCATCCCTGGTGGTCCGCAAAGCATGACTTTGGACTCGGCAGCAGCAGCTGGAAAGCGCTCAGCCATCAGTTCCTTCGTCACGTGTCCCACACCTCCTTGCCAATTCGGCGGAGGGGTATCCAAGAGGTAGCATAGCTTAAGATTCTTCGGATACTTTCTCGCGAAAGCTTCGAGTTCATTCCGCAATAATATGTCATCTTCTGTCCTGTTGGCGTAAATCAAGCTGACCTCTGTAGTATCCCGCTCGTCCTCGCATATAGCTCGGATCAGTTGATACATGGGTGTAATGCCTGATCCGCCAGCCAACATGCCGATCCGCTTACAGAAGCCGGGCTTGTAACGCATGGCCCCCTTAGGGCCACGGAACTTCACCTCATCGCCAACTTGAAGATTGGCTAGATAGCCACCCGTGAGCTTGCCGGTGGGGTAACACTTGATTATGAGCTCAAGCGTACCGCGATCGGCATTATTGGAAACAGGAGTGTAGGACCGAGTTACTGTTTGACCATCGACTGTAGCTGTGATGGCAACATGCTGGCCTATTGGTAAGCCAAGTGCTGAGTCTGTTGTGGGTAGCTCAAATACCAAATGGTATGTATTTGGTGCTATGAGGTCTTTTCTGATAAGGGGTAACCCTTGGAATGTTGTCGGATGTAGCCAGCCGGGCTGGTTAAGTGTTTCGGTCCTGACAGTCTTGGGCAGCTTGAAGTGGGGAGGGTAATTCATGAAGGTGGGATAAGTGTTGACCATCTTAAGGAATTTTCGAGACACGACAGTGCCCGCAAGACCAAAGACGGCCGACGCAATGAGCAGGCCTTCTAAGAAGCCGAGTCCTTGTGTCCTGCTACCGGAGCTCCTGGGAAAGGGTGTTCTACGTAGAGCAGCGAGCAAGCCACACTGATTGGCAACATGATACAGGCCGGCAGTGCCCAAGGCAACAGCCGTTGCGGCGCCGAATCCTGCTAATGTTTTGGTGGAACTCTTTACGACCTCGGGCTTGACCCCGATGACTATTTTGACGGCAGGTGTTGCTTTCCGGCTAGTACCTTGGAAGCTGCCGATGCGGTACTCGGCCATTATCTCCGAAGCATCCTCCGAGTGCCCGGCATTGTCGAACTCCTCTGATGCATCTTTTCCAGCTACGTCAAGTAGCACATCAGCTCCGCCAGGGTGATCATGAAGGTACTTTGTCACGTCGTACACTGGAAATAGAAGTGTCAGCATATGGAACACAACGAGGAGACGAAGGGCCATCATCTACCTTGACCGTGAATGATCATCCACGCATCGGATGGCGTGTTGTGAGCGGAGACCTCCTTCAACGTATAAGATATGTCATCTACTACCATGTTGTCAAACGGCGTCCTGATTATGTACCGAGATATTCTTATTTTATTATAATGATATTTGCCTGGTAGATGCTATAGACTTGTCGCTGGACAGTGGCCTGCCTTATAAACGATACAGACTTGCGCCCGCACCTTGATCTTCGCACGGCATCGCGTCTTGCGAATACCGATAAGGCCAGAGAGTTTTATCGAGATCCATAGTGTTTCCTATCTTGGGACATGCCGAGGCTCGAGGTAGCCGGTGGATCGAGGAGAGAAAAAAAAAAAAGAAGAAAAAATCTCGAGATTATTCACGCGAGTCGGTGACAGCGGATTGAGCGGGTCGGTTATGCTCCTAGACAAGCACTCGGCAATCTCCGAAGAAATCCCTAATATGACACTAACCATACCGGGTAAGGAATCTGAGTTACAGCCAATGGAGATTACACCTGGCATGACAAATCTCCGAAGTTAGCGTAGATCATTCAAGCCAAAACCCTAACATAGGAAAGCGCAATGCTCATAGGGCTGAAGGGTGCTCGTGAATTCGGTGTTTCTCACAAGCCGGGCAACTGGTCAATAAACAGTGGACATTATTGTGGTGTTGCGTGACGTTTTTGATTCCCAGGCAACACCTCTGTGGCGAGCGAGCACTCTATGGCAATTGTTTAGGTTAACTCTTAGTTCAACTCCTACCTATTCACTTATAACATGACCCAGATATACACCCGACAGCCTTCCAACATATTATACTATATCTAGGTTTCATGTTCTTGGCAACGGTGTGCATTTTACTAATGTAAAAATGGACATAGAAGAAATGAAGGACAAATCGAATTACATCTCCTTCTGTATCTACTTTCTTATACTTTTGTACTGTGATTGGGTGCTGGGTAGAAGATACGAGCAATTTTTCTGGATTTTTTTTATATCTGCCCAATCAATAGCACGGAAAATATGGCCTAGAAAATTACCAAGCATGAAAAAAATTAGAAGCACCCGAAATACTGGAGCCCTCAGGGTGCCTGCCGAGGCTGCACCTTATTGCAGATCCACGCAGCCGCCTCTCAGCCAACGGCAAGAGTAGGTAGTCACGTCAGAATGCGTCAGAAACGCAACCCACACTGTTACACTAACCACTTGTTGGACATGCCTCGGCAACTTTTCTGTTGCTCTTATCGAAGTAGAGCTGTCGGTGAGAAAATTAAAAGCGATAGAGCGTGAGAGGACGACGGGTGCTTCATAGTTCCGTCAAGAGCGGCTCTGCAAGCCCATTATGGATTCAATAAATATTCTGGTGCCCGTCCCCGCCTGTGCAGTAGAATAGTGGTCTACAGATAGCATCATCAGTCAAGTCACCAATACAGTCATCATGTCAACAAAACAGTTTTACCTTCTGGGTGAGAACCCAACTAGTGCTAGGGACATTGAAATGCCCTCAGAGCTTGACTTTGAGGGTCTGCAACATCTAGTCGCGTCACATTTTGCCATCGTCGAGTCTCAAGGTATGTTCTATTACTCCTTTACTCGGATCAAAGATGCAGACTAACAGTTTTCCAAGGCGTTGGTTTTGCCTCGCAAGACACATATTTGACAAGTGTAGCCGACGTTATCTCCTCAGAGGCCCCCATAACTATTAGCATTGATGGCAAGCCAGTTCAGGAGGTACCTGGTCCAAAGGGCTTGCCGTACTTAGGGAACTACCTCGAGATCTATCCGGATCATCTCGGAAATCACCAACGCCTGTTTGAAAAGTATGGGCCCCTTATCAAGACAACCAACTTTGGAAATGTCGTGTACTCGACAAACGACCCCAAACTGTCCAGTATTGTTTTCTCCGAGAGTGACTTCTTCACCAAGAAAATCATACAGGGCCACCCACTATATCCCATCAAGAACAGCAACGCCGGTGTATTTCTAGGCGACACCGATACCGAGGAATGGAGAACCGCCCACAAGTTTCTTCCCCCAGCACTGGGTCCTAAGGCGGTGCGGCACTACGCCCCGACCATGCAGAAGACGGTAGAGGAGGCTTTCAAGGTCTTCGACGAGTTAGACGAGAGGGAAGAAGCGTGGAATGTATATCCTTATATGCTCAAGCTCGGCTCACAAGCCGTGGGCAAGTTAGTTCTCGGAATGGACTTTAAGCACTTCACCGCTGTCGATGCGCGGCCACATGAGATGGTCTACAGAATTGCAGAGTCACTCGAGCTAAACAAGAAGATTGCAGCGATGGGAAGCTGGTACGCCATGCTTCCATTCGGCGACCCGAAGAAGCTGCGCGACAACACGGAGCGTATCACCCAGATGCTCATGGAGTCTGTAGAGAACGCTGCAAGGGGCTCAGACGAGGATCTGGAATTGCAGGAAGCTGCGCTGAAGGCCGAGAACATGATCGACTACATATGCAGAGCGGTCGACAACAAGGGCAACAAGATACCCAAGGACCGGATCCTCGAGCCTCTCGTCGTCGCCACCGGCGCCGGCTTTACCACGACATCCAGCCTGCTGTCCTGGCTGATCTACGGCCTGGTGGTATACCCGGGCATGCAGGAGCGTCTCCTCCAGGAGCTGATCGACAACGGCTTCGACGAGAACACGCAGATGGACGCCGACTTGATCGGCAAGCTCCCGTTTATGGAGAAGTACATCAAGGAGACGCAGCGGAGACACAACCCGTCGTACCAGCCGGCGCGGACGGCCAAGGTCGACATGGTGCTGCCGGGCGGCTACAAGCTGCCCAAGGACGCCATCGTGATCCCCGCAATCCACCACATCCATAACAACACGGCGATATGGGACAACCCGACCTCGTTCGACCCGGACCGGTGGGACACGGACAAGGTCAAGAACAGGCCCAACGGCTCCTACGTCCCCTTCGCGGCCGGCCCGCGGATGTGCATCGGCTTCAACTTTGCCCTGATGGAGGTCAAGACCTTCTTGCCGAAGCTCGTTTACCGATACAAGTTCAGTCTGGCAAAGGAGGGACCTGTGGAATATGACCCCATGTTCCAATTGATAAGACCAAACAATCTTTACGTACGCGCTGAACGCAGAGTAAAGTGGCCGCCTCGGTCGGACGCTTAAAATTGGGGGTTACTTATTGGACTGGATATTTGCACATTAACTCCGGACGGTCGGACCATGTATGGTATAGAAGTAGATTATAGACCTGCAGCGATTGCGGAAAAGACTAATGTTTTCATATCTGAATTCTGCTGGAACTTCTCGCCTTTGGCAATATTCCAACGACCTTTTTGTAGCATGATCGTTGACCCAGCATTAGAGAAAACCGGCGGGATGAGATTGCATCTCGGAGGATTGGGAATTGCATGTGTAGTGCCGCCTACCTATCGTGAGGACCAAAGTCTTTCTGCCATTTCTTCTTACGATAGGTATGATGGAATCAAGTTAATATCGATAAACCGATGCATTGAAAACAAAACAATGAATACTCTAACTTGTTGCGATATTCTTCACCATTTTTGGTACCGATGAACATATAACGCGCCCGCAAGAGAATTTGTGTCTTATCTATTTGAACGAAACCCGTCTGAGAATGAATTCATTCTCAGTACAAGATATGAAGGGTAATAGCAGGGTATAGTACATGTACGTGCTTGATTACCTTAGGAATGCGGAGATCCTACCCGAATTCGGACAGCCTCGGCTCTTTACTTAGTAACCTTCCCCATACTGGGGTTATGCTTACATGAGTATAAACCGCCAACATAGGTGTGCACATGTAACATCATAGTAGGAAGAATCTAAAAAATAACGAGAGAGAAGCTTTCAGGATTCTCTATACTGTATCCGTTAACACATAAGGTAGATACTAATAAACCGTTACAACCTTGAGAAGGAAAGAATTTGAAGCACAATGGTCCTTTGCACTCTCCACCTCATCTCACTCAAGGAGGGCATAAGCCTTTCTGCCTTCCTCTCCTCTCTACACGGCGCAGATATCAAGCCCATCGCCCAAGCGCGCGTGCTGCGGTGGATGATCCTGCCAAAACAGATATCAGCAGGACATCTCCTAGCGCGGAACATCCACTGGGACGCTCTCCTAATCCTCGACTCCTCTTCCTCTTCCTCTTCCCCTGCATCTGCCGCCGCGCTCAAATCCATATTCGCCAACTCGGTCAGCGCAGAATGGACGGCATCGGTAGGAACATCATCTAAGCTGCTATCAAGCTACGCCTCCACGAACGCGCAGCTCTTAAACCCATCCCCTGATGCCCCATCCAACATAAAGCCCGTGGCGCTAGACCTAGAGGCAGCCAAGAAAGCAGACTCATCGGAGAACCTAGAGCTGACCCCGGAGATGGCCCATTTCATCAGCGCCCTGCCATCTCAACTCAAGACTCACCCCGTGAGCATGCTCAACCTACTCTCTTTCAACCGGGGGAAGCACGCGCAGTACGTGAAATACGGCCAGGAATTCAGCGCCCGCGTTGGGTCGCGGTACGGCGGACACGTCAAGATCGTCGGCAAGGTGACGAGTTCCGGGGCTGGGGCCGTTGAGGGGATCGAGCCGAAGGAGCAGGGGAAGGAGGAAGGATGGGATGAGATTGCTTTCGTCCACTATCCTAGCATCATCAATTTCGCCGCCATGGCCGGCGATAAGGACTACCAGGACGTGAACCATACGTACAGGCTGGGTGCCTTGAAAGATACCTTTATTCTCTGCGTCCTGGAGGTTGGGGTTGACGGTGAACCGGTTGGTCTGAAAAGAAAAGGGGTTCAAATGAAATTGTAACTATTAGTCAAGATAGATAACGACTGCCTAGCAAACCTACCTACTAGATATAATTATTTTAGCGGGTTCTGAAAAGGTCCGATGATTCATAACCACGGCCCGTCAATTACTTCACAGATCAAGTAGCCTCAGATGGCAGGCAGGTAGAACAGTAGCAACACAGTTGAAGAGAATGATCATCAACTCAGAATTCTACTGCTATAGTCACCGTAATAATCATGTGTATTGCGGAAAGTTCTCTCATTCCCTAGGCCAAATATCAGATGTGCGGCCCGCGATAATTTACATCTCCACACTCCGAGGCTGCATGCCCAGCCGGGTGAAAGAATGTGTTCTTTTCGGCAACCCTATTTCCTGATAATGAGCATGTCCAGCCCAATCCGAGCGGCAGGCGATTTCCTAAGGAAAACAATAGTACACTTGATCCATTGTCCGAAGTAGCAGTTAAAAAACTTTTGCCCTTCCCATGCATAAACCCGCCAACCAAAGAGCATCATACATGTGTTGCCCTAATAAGTCATAACATCAGAGCGCTTCCCGTCATGCCGATTTTCTTCCGTCCACGAATCTTGCCTCTGCCTTGTGGCATCAGATTCGGATTCGACGCCTAGTGGTAATTTCCGCCCCATCCACCACCCTGGTGACCCTGTCGGTTGTAATAGCTTCCGCCGAAGCCTTGGTTACCAGCATAGGCGCCATAAGGATTGTTTCCATGGCCCTGGCTACTGGAGCCACCCAGACCATAACTGCCTCCGGTCTGGCCACCGTGAAGGCCTTGGCCTAGATGACCGGGGTAGCCACCATAACCAATGCTCTGCTGAGCGGATTGTGGTGGCGGTAAGCCGGACCCGGCAGGTGTCGCATTGGTCGTGGAGCCGGGACGTGCCGCCGCAGCAAGTGAGGGGCTAGGGCCACCGGCGGTCTTCGAGTCGCCGTAAGGCTTCAAGTCATCGGCGCCACTACTAGGATTGGTCGTGGGCGTGTTTCCGGCATTGAAGTTTTGCCCACCTTGAGAGGGAAAGCCGGAGCCTCGCCCGTACGAATCATGTACGCCGCCAAACCCGCCGCTGTTGAGTCCAGCAGGGGCACCTGACTGCTGTGCAGAGCCACTGCGGCTAAAATCGTTAATTCCGGAGCTCAAACCAGAGTCACGGCTAGCGACAGTAGACTGTCCAAAGCCAGTGGTGGCCGCAGTAGATGAGTGGTCAAAGGGACCCTGAGGAGACATCCCATACTGATGGGCTTGTTGATAGACGCCACCCTTGCCGTAAGGGCCCCCAGCATAGCCAGTTTGACCATACCCGCCATACGGTTGATTCATGAAGCTGGAATAGTAGGGGTTACCATAGTATGGATGTTGTTGCTGGTACGGGTACGACGGCTGCTGCTGGTGCAGGTTAGATTGCGGCTGTGTGCCCTGAGTAGATGTTTGCTGCTGGTTTTGACCAACGGGGTTCGGAGTGTTATGACCACTGTTGTGCGCATCGGCAGATGCAGCGCCGGGGTAGCGGGACACTTGACCCCCGCTTTGAGGGTACTGGCTCAAGTTGTCAGTCTGAGAAGCATTGTAGCCGCCAAAGGGACGGTTGGCCGCGTTAGCTTCGCCGTGGTTCTGTCCACCCTGCTGTTGTGCATAATTGTAGTATGAGTTATATCGGGTTTGATGGTCAGCACTGTAATACGATGGGTATTCGTTAGGCCCGGAGCTGAAAGCACCGCTACTTTGAGGACCAGGAGCCTGGCTGGCGGTTGCCGGGAAGCTGTCAAAGTTTGTTGCGGAGGTAGTTGTGGGTTGTTGTTGAGTATGATTATCGTACGGTTTCTGGGAGAAGCCAGCAGGTTCATGGCTATTCGCCTGGGGGTAGCGGCTATAGGACTGATTGCTCGAAGGGCCTTGGGGCGCTAAATCCACGTCAGTTGAGTCCATCAGTTGAGACGAGTGTGACATACGCTGAACAGTAGACGAGGCGGGGCCAGTAGGGGGTGCCACAGGCGTCACTAGTTGGCGGTCAGCAGGGCGAGACGCAACTGAAACAGGGCTCAGAACCATACCAGTAGCGCTCGGCGCCTGAGGCGGAGCTGGCTTTTGTGCGGCAGGGAACGCATCAGGGATTGGGGCGGGCTGAGCGATAGGTGGGAGCGAGGCCCGAGGTGCAGCTGGAGATTCGGCAGGAGGCTGAGGTCGGGTCTCAGGATCTTCGCGATCACCGTCAATGTCATCCTCGGTGTCGTTCAGGTTGAATGCGCCAAACTTTACTGCGGCGCGGTCTACTTCGCGATTTCCGGGCATACGAACGGCTTCTTCTTGCTCTAGAATACGGCGCTGGTAGCTTGGTATACGAGGTGTAGGGCGCTCAGTTGCCTTTAGTGCGCTGGCGGCGAAACCACTGGCTGCCGTACGGCTGGCTTGATGCTGAGCCTGGGAAGCCGAGAGTGGAGTTACAGCAGCACTTGTTGGTGCGGCCTGGCGAGGATCCCAAGAGTCAGCTGTGGTGCTGGCCGCGGTCGCTGTCGTTGGAGGATGCGACTCATCGGGAAGCAACTCAAGATTCACCTTCGTAAGATCAGCCTCAGGAGGAGGCAGGGGCGCTTCAGTTTCAGGAACCTTTTCTTCTTCTACGGGGGCCGGCAATTCAACAGGGGCCTCGGTAGGAGTAGCTGTTTCCTCCACCTCGGGTTCGGGTTGAGGTTCGGGCGCAGCAAGCTCGGCAGGAGGCAGGGGTTCGAGAACTTCGACGGGCTTAGGAACGGGAGGTTCTTTGGGCTTGGGTGCAGGCTTTGGCGCAGTCGATTGTCTCAGCATACTTGCCCAGGTTTTAGGAGCGGGTTGGGTTGTAGGAGGCTTGATAGATTCAGTGGGGGGAGCTGTGGTTGGTGCAGGGGCATTATCATTGGCGGAATCGGGAATCGTAGAAGTCGTGTTGGTCAATTCGTTGGAATGAGATTCATCAAGAGCGGTAGCTCCATTCCATGCGGAAGCTTCCTCAGTTGGAACGGAGAGCTGGTTATCCTTTGATCGTTGGCCATTCGTAGTCGCGTGGGTAGTGGCACGGCCACGGCTCCCTCCACGAGCCCTTTCATTACCTCGGGCACGACCGCCTCGACCAGCGTCTGAGCGGCCACCACGACCGGGTCTGCTGTTAACAGCTTCAGTCGCACCGGTCGAGGGGGCATCGGTCTTGGCCTTGGGACGTGCAGCAGGCTTCTTCGTCTTGGACACTTCGCCCCATTGAGAAATGGTGCCTATAAGCAAGGGATGTCAGTTCGGCCAGGAAGGTATCAAAAGAAGCTAGGATCCCGGTAAAGAAATAAATACCTTCAGCAATGCGGGTGGCTGTCAGTTCAACATCACCATCAGTCTCCTTGAGGGCATAGAGGATGTCGGCGTCAGACCAGTCTTCAAATAGTTCCTTAATCAATCCGAGTTTTTCGCCGTATAGCTTTCTCAGTTGGGCAATGTCACTATCATCGTCAAAGGCGGCCGAATCTGTTGTAGCACCGGTTTTATCGCCATTTGCTCGTCGTGCAGTCGTATTGCGACCGCCAAAACCTCCTCTTCCACCTCGACCACCGCCTCTTCCCCGCGCGGTCGGGTTCTGTCTAGCCTGTACCTCAGCCATTTCTGGGGTGAGGCTGTGGAGATGTGTTTGGGTTGAAGCCCTTCGTATGAAGGGAGAAGACAATTGGTTAGAATCAAACCGGAAGGAGTCAATGGGCACGCGTGGACCGAAGCAAGATTCACGGTGAAAGGTACAAGTCGGTCAAAGGTGGAGAGGGCAGAGAAGTCGTCGCTAAGACAAGGTTCGATGGAATAAAGCTGTAAATTTCAATGTGGCCGTTAGCGATGCTGTGAGGAATTGGCAGCTGAGGTAAAGACAGGGAGGAAAATAAGGCTGAGCAGGATGGGCAATCAACCAAGACTCTACTGACTTTTCCGAGGACGTGGCGTGACAGGCTTATGATGCAGAATTAACCAATTGCGTGCTGGCAATGGTTACCACACGTTTCCAGAGGAAATGAATAGTCCTGTCCTCAGGCGCGGCGCAGCGATCAACGGCGATGGTATGTTGTATTATCTTTTTTTGCTTTTCGTATTATTGAGGTAAAGGTGGAGGAATGATGGTGACAAGTTCAGACCATCAGAAAACGTCCAGCACTAACCTAGTGAATAGCTGGAGGGAGAGCTGGGTCCACCGCCGTGCCTTTTCTGCTCTCAGCGAAAGTCAATGCTTTGCTGCAAGCGGTACCGAAGTGGAATGGGGCGGTTTTGGTTTTTGGGGCTTGGCCCCAGGCGTTCTAGGTTTTACCAATTTCCTAGCGCGCGACAAATTAGGCTTAGCGCATTTGCCGCTTTTGCTCAGCCTTGGCTCGGCCAGTTATCAGTCAGGTGACTGTGGAACGGCCTGTGAGTGTATATTTTAACTTTTATTTAAAAAAGTTGTAACGGCAGGAGCTTAGGAAGGTCGAATAGTAAGTACAGGAAACACTAATTAGTTATCACATGAGAAATTAAAGCGTACAAACTATAAGTAAGGAAGGGGGCACATGGGCCTCACTAAGGTATATAGACTTCTACAGGATTCTGCCAGGCGGTAATCCAATTAGGTAAAAAATAATGACTAAGCCATTATACGAAGTAAGGCAGTGGGTGCAAAGACCAACTATGCCCTATATTCGGGGGAAGATTTAAAGCTGACGAACGGGAATCTAAGAGAGGGCTTTGCAGCCAAACTATAAACATATTCCTCCCATATTCTTCCATTCAAGCTACGGCTGCCATTGCACACTCACCCCATTGACTCCCGTTAGAGCCATCTGGCTTGCGCATGCCTCCATTGACAGAGGCATGCTATTATTGAGGGCCGTTAACAGGCGAGACCAGGCTGAATGGCTGGCTGGGCTATCACACTAGTTCTTTGTAGAGAGATTATGCCGCCGACGATGAGGCAACGGGAGGCGAATAGGCAGAGGAAGGCAACAAGCAGAAAAGCCAACAGGCAGAAAAAGCTAAAAGGTAGAGGAATTCCCAGATTGTATGAAGCCCAATGGGTATAAATACCCCAAGGTTTCTCTCATTTCGAAGGAGGAAAGAAACCACGGCATCTGAGAAGCCACAGAGTTATCAGTTGAATTTGACCAAGTTTCCAAGCCCTTCAGTTCACCTAGTAGAGCCCTTATCACATTACTTGTTCTATATACTAGTTATTACCGGCCTACTTATCAAGCTAATTAGAGCATAATAGCGTCACTTATCGCAAGTTCGGACTCGGCTTTCGTACTAACTATCCTCGAGTAAGTTTCCTACAGAACTCTCACGAGACGATTTCTTAACTTCATATCAGTGCTCCTTACAATCCCAAGGCATTTGGTTCACTCCCTGGCCTTGGCCTTGCAGCTCACAAGTTTAAAGAGATGGATGCCATGGCCAAGGTTGTAGGTCTTATCCGCGATCTGTTCCTGCGACACAGAGTCTATACAGAGTTGGGCCTTGGGCTGTTGCGCAAGCATTTCCCCATTGCTCAACGCAGCGTCTAAGCCGACTGCCGAAATGTCGCGGCAGCGTGGGGCGTGGGCGATGACCTCAACGCTATCGCCCACAAATACGGCAATTTATTGTGCCACGGTCGTTCCAAGTAGTCTAGGGAAAGTGGGTGCCTTGCGAATTCGACTTCACCAAGCCTTCCGAACAGCCCAGTCAGTGCCCAAATCAGTCAGAAATTCCTGTCCGAGCTGTCGACCTTACTATGCGACCTCCGTATAGATCAGATTGTGGGCCTCAGAGCTTTGGACAAACATAATTAACAGCTGCAAGTGCGTCACTTGAAGGAAACAGGGCTCCTGCGGATGACTGACTTGGGCCTGCACCTACTATAACTCTGTACTACCTACTTATGACCTATATTATAAAGTTTTTTATGTAACGGTTGCCTTATAAAGGTAAAGCTAAATTATTAAATTATATTGCTAATATAAGTTAGTTAATTATTTGGTTTTTTAATATTAAGTTAATAATAGCTAACTAACTAGTTATATTTATTAGTATTATAGTTTTAATACTACTAATATTTTCATATAAATTTTCTTAAAGTAAATAAAAATAGTTTAGCAACAGCTTGTTACGTTTTAATAGTAAAAAAGTAGGTATAGTCCTGTATATAGCGCCAAAACAGCCACACCTGTTAAGCTTAGCTGGGACGATATCTGACAATAGGACGACCTTGGCTACTATAACATCTGTCAAGCAGGCCATCATTAGCGGCCAGAGTCGTCAGCATAGCTCGATATGCTTTGCGTCTGCCATGCGAAACCCATCTCCGATCTCCTTCCCAAAGAGCCTCCCTACACCTAATCGCTCATACCTCTGTCCACCAACATTCATGATAAAGATAACGTTGTATATATTGTAGTAAGTAAGAAACCCAAGGCCATAGCCAGGGCTTTTAGAGGTAGTTGAAATGAGAAACGCGGATACTTCCAGTCCTCTTTCGAACAGCGACTCATTTTGGAAATCAGGATGCTCAATAGATGCCCAGCCAGTGATCTCCATCGGTTGCACATTCGAGCAGGCCTTCCTCCAGAGAGACTTTGCCGACTCTGAGGCGTGGCCGAGCATGTCGCAAGCGACCCGTAGCTCCTCTTCCTGAGAGAACATCTCCCGCACTATGACTCGTTGCACCTTTCCCGTCATGCGCAGGTACGCAAAACTGTTGTCGACGTCGAACGCCCTCGCAGGCGGCAGGGCGGAGCGAGGAGCCGTCTGTGGCAGGGACGCGATCGATAAGGCGTTGCCTCCTGGGACGATCACGGCAACCACCTCGGCCTTCGGATCGAGGGCAGTACTGTGCTCATCCCAAATTACAGGGCAACTGACAGATGCCCAGGACCAGGTTGGTGACCGATTGACTCGTCGGGGTGCGCAACCAGGTAATTTTTGTGCCCAAAGGAGCCCGCGATGGAGGTCATGCACCCAAAGTCCCGAGGCGAATTCCAGACCACACGGCACCGTTCGTGGGGGAAATTTGCCTCCCGAGGCCGCTCCCCTCAGTGCATCTCTGAATTCGCTGGCAATGCCGGCTAGAGCCACGATCCGATCTTTATCCGGTTGAGTGAGCGACAAAGCCGAATATGATTCAACAATTTTGTACCACTGACTGGTGGTCGGCGCAGTGCCGAATATGAAGGAAGCTTTTGCTAGAGGTTGGTTCCCGGCTGGCGAATCATCCCAAGACCAGGCCTGGATCGTTTCACCTCGTTCATTGCGTGGCCGTACGGTCTCGCACTCCATGAACATGCCGCTGGGCGTGAAACAGACGATACGCCGGCTGAGAAGCCATTCTTGGAAGACCCACCCTCTAGATAGCAACTCGCTCTCTTGGACAAATGTGTGGTATTGCTGACCCACGGCCTCGTCGTAAGAGTAGACGTAGAAGTAGCCTTGGCGTACCCCATTTCTATCTCGATAAGGCAGACGAGCAATGGTGGGTGGCGGGTTTGCCTTCGGGGGGAACAACCCATGCTCTCTAGACCCAGAGGTAGCCATGACAGTCAAAAGGGACTGTTGATAATAATCTGCCATTTTAACACACTCCTGCCGCCAGTCATGCCCGTCGTCTCCATGCTGAATTATACACAGAGAGTCGATCCAGACATATCTGACACCCAGCCGCCGGGCCAGGTCAAGAATATGACAAAAAGTCTTCGGGAGCAACTGCAAGTCGTTGACGGCACCCTGTCTTCTGGCATCGATATTGCCAGTGGTTGTGCAGCAAAGTTCAGACTCCTCTGTCCAACGATGCGAGAGCGCGATGTACGATCCTGTCTGGGAACCGGTCTCCTTGAGTTGTAAGCCCTTCCCGAGTACATCTATGCACCGCGTTGGCAAAAGTGCTTGTTCGGTGTTGATTTGTCGTAGTCCGGATATAGTCTGACAGCATCTGCTATGGGACAAGCAGGTCTTCAGCCAGGCCTTTATCGTGGCGACATAGTCATCGGACTGCGCCTCTTCACCGACGTATCTTCCCTGGACATCACCGCTCCTATACGCTGCATCGTCTGGGAGCAGTGACATGCTGTGATTAGCTGTGGGCCCCTTCGCCATTCCGGGATGACCAAGTGTCACATACCAGGGTCTGCAACGACGTGAAAATCTGCTTGTGCAGTTCGCACGGAGACACCCCTTCTGAGATGCGTATAGGGAAGGGTATGATTCTTGGGAGCTACCATTGCGCGAAGATGCGTAATAGCAAGAGTGTTACCTCCGGCTTCGACATCCTGGGGCGTTGTGGCACCAATCATGTCTAGGTGAATCCACCAGTTATTATAAGCCAAAATCGGCCACTCCTCTGGCAGCCAAGCATATCTGCTCGTTTTCCCCTCGAAGCTTCTAATTAGCAGGGTACAAAATGGGCACCCCTGGCGAGCGGCTTCTTTTGCAGCCACCAGGCTGTATCCTCGGAAACCAAACGGGTCTCGCGTGAAGCTTTGGATATCGAAATTTTCGCAGTTGGCGCAAGGCTGACCATATTGCTCCGACCGTATGGGAGCCAGCTCGATCGTAGACTCGGGCGCTCCAAACCAGCCAGCGATGCGCATTTCGACTAACGAGGGAATAAGGAGCCCAGTTACGCGGCGGTTTTGTCTGCAAATCACCCCTTTTCAGGTAGGAAGGTCAGGATGTCGGAGGAGAATCGAAAAGTGGAGCGTTATGCACAATGAGTTGGAACTTAGAGTCCTTTTCAAGGTTTCTTAATGACTGGAAAGCCCCTCTCTCAGGATGTTAAGAATAGCCTGTCTCTCCAGTCTCCCTCTAGAGGAAAATGAGGGGAAGAGGAGCATTAATACATGCGTGGTTCGTAGGGCTGGACCGTTCGCGTCTGATGGTCGACCTCGAGGGAAAGTGCTGTCCCCCTTGGGAACATTATACTAGGCTAACCCACAATTGCTCACCGACCGGGTACATCAAAAGTGTAAGAACCTAATATAGAGTGATGTATCATTGCATAGGCGCCAGCCATACAAATGAGAAAATGGAAAAACGGGATATATAATTGGTGCTGGTGCTAACGCTATTGTCGACCGATGCGGGGAATTGGAAGGCTGTGTATTCTGGTGTGCTTGGAGTATATTATCAGGCTCTGAGTCTGTGGAAAGGATGCTTAGAGCGACTTGAAGGCATGATATGTCGCATGTTTCTTCTCGACCTTTGACGAAATAATCCACTGAGTGGCTCGTCGTCCATCATATATGTGATTTCCACTCATTGATTGCCTTTCCCCGTGCCAGAGTCCCACACTTGCGCGATGGATGTTTACCGTCTCCAGGCGCGACTCAACAAGACGCGGGGGTGGCTTGGCCGTCCCCAAGTCACGTCGTACCGGATAACTGTGCTCATCGTTCGCATCTTAGCTTTTATTCGTCTCGTCCTATCTATTATATACCTTACCGTCACTAGACCCAGCTATGAAGACGTTAATGATGGCATGCGTACTCGACTGATGGCACTCGGCATCCTTGCTGCTTTGCTTGGATCGTTCGATTGGATCCCGTATAGGATTTACACATGGCAACGGCAACCCAAAGCCATCACTAAAATTATGATACCAACACTAGGGACTGCCTCGATATCCATCAATACAGCTCTCTTCCTCATGGACTTGTTGCAGAAAGTACATACCGTTGATTCGCCGGAGGGATTAACCGAGCCGTTTTTTCCGTCAGAGGACTACTTCGCTGATGAGGAAAGAAGCGAGGCCCACGTTAACTTGGTAATAACACTACTGAGTCTTTGCTTTACAATAGCTTCTGCGGTAGTGACGAGCGCTGGCATATATTATTTTGTCCACTATGAACCTTTAAGATTGCCGCGAGTCTACGAACCCATTTGTGAAGGAACTGGATGTGAGCAGAACGGTACCAGTCCAGCTTTCGCGGATTCTTCACCGGGGCCGTGTGCCAGGCTCTACCAAGCACAGCTATCTTCGGCAAGAAGTGATGAAGGCCGAAGACAGGATGACGAGGAAAATCAGCAGTCAACACGGACCCGGACAGAGGTCAGTGAGAATTTCAACAGAGCCTAAACAAAGTAGCCGTTGAATATACTGTTGCTGACAGTTAACGTGTCAGAATGGAACAAGGAGCACAGCAAGATTCAACTCCAACGTCATATTTTGGAATGCAACTAGGGGCCGTGGGGTGCCAGGATTTGTATGGCCTTTTCTGGGATTGTTGTCCATGGTCCACATAATCATCCAAGGAGTTCGATATCGTGCCACTAAGCGGAATGGCAAATCATGTGATAGGTAAGTGGCATGCACCACGGTACTAAATGCTATTGACATTGATTGACGGAAACGCTCCTGGAACTCATAGGATCTGCATCCTTCAGCTAGCTTACCCGCCATTGTGGTTCTTGTACATCTTCGTTACCTGCGTTTTCATCAAGGCACGGGTTAACTTCCGAAAGCCAGTTCTCCGTCGCATCACGGTCTCCAAGATCTTTGCTGCAACTTACCTTGCAATCCTTGCTGTATGGACAGCCGGCGCCTTACATTGACAGAGGAGATGTTATGCTGGACGGTGTTCTTAATGGCGAGAAAGGCGCTTTCGAGTGTCCTATTCGACTTTACTTCTATGGCACCAGTGATCCCACGGCCCGTCTAGAGCTTGAAGCCAAGTTAAAGGCGGACAAGCTTCTAAAAGCCGCCGAATTAAAGCAGACTAAGAAAGAAGCCGAAGCACAACGGGCAATCGCCCAAGATCCGAGCAATGGCAGGCCCGTGTTAGGCTTAGGTTCATCAGATTATACTCACCCAAGGTCAGGGATACTTGAAGGCAGCGAGGCTGTCGACTTCCGGGCAGACCCTGGCGCAATTGATGTCCTGAACGTGGATGAAGCAACGCTCTCAGCATTACCCCAAGCACCACAGCCGGAACCTATCAAATCCACCCTTCTGTGCTACCAGCTTCAGGTAAGATACAGACTGCCATTATCTTCTTAGCTAGCATGATATTAATACCAGCTAGGGTCTCGCTTGGATGGAATCGAAAGAAAACCCGCAGCTCCCAGCACCTGGATCGAACGACGTGGTCCAACTGTGGAAGCGAGTTTCCGGAAGCAACTTTCAGAATCTCGCATCTGGACATGTTACCAACCAGCGCCCTCGACTGGTCTCTGGCGGCATTCTTACTGACGAAATGGGTTTGGGCAAGACTCTCCAAACGATCAGCTTAATTATGAACGGCGGCTTTAAAAAGGGGCCCACCTTGATTGTTGCCCCAACCGGTGTTTTGAGCAACTGGGAACAACAATTTGCCGAACACGTCAAGCCTGACAGACTACCTCGCATCCTGAGATATCACGGTTCATCTAAGTTTCACCAGTTCAAGAAAGCCGATATACTCCAGTACAACGTCGTCATAACAAGCTATGGAATGCTTGCCAGTCAGTTCGCATCCGCAAACTGGGATGCCCTGCTCGGGGTGAACTGGCGTCGGGTGGTGCTGGATGAAGGCCACGTTATCAGAAACCCTAGTACGAGGAACGCCAAGGCTGCCTGCAAGTTACAAGCTGAATCACGATGGATCCTATCCGGAACCCCTTTGTAAGCATGAAAAGCGCATATTTACTTGACGCTGCTAATGAGACTGACCACATTTACTATCAGCGTCAATCATGCCACGGACTTTTGGTCTGCCCTCCTTTTCCTCAAAATTACCGGAGGTATACAAGAAAAGAATATTTTCAACGCCAAGATAGCCCGACCCCTTGAAGGTATCGTCAAACACAACAATCAGGTCAGACTCAAGATTCGTGGAGAGGCACAAGCCTTATTCCAGTGGCTAGTCAATGATCTGTGCCTCCGCCGAAAGAAAGACATGAAATTCATCAACTTGAAAATGGTGGAGAAGACTGAATATGTACATCGGGTTCGTTTTACGAAGTTGGAGCAGCTCAGATATGAGAAGATGCTGTGCGTTCTAAGGTACCCCATCTATTTGTGTTACTTAGCTAACAATCGTCTAGTACGGAAGCTCGCGAAGTTCTACAGCAGTTTCTCTCGCGCTCTTACAGTGAAGGGGGCTCGAGGCGTAATAGGAATGGTAACGAAAATGGCGAGGAAGAAGTGAAGTTCGCCAATGTCTTAGAGACGCTGCTCCGGTTGAGGCAAATGTAATTGTTCACATGCACAATCCATCCTAGCCTGGATTTAGCTGACACATCCACAGGTGTGACCATTGGTCTTTGACTGGGTCCCGTGTGAAGGACATACTAGGAAAACTTGGCAAAGAACAGCTTGTGAAGCTTACCCCAGAAAACATTGAGATCTTGCAGGATGCCCTGGCTGAGTCTATATTGGTTAGCGAAGAGTGTCCAATCTGTTACGACCCCATCCAGATCCACGATCCGGTCATTACTGCATGCAAGCATCGCTTCGGGAGGAATTGCATCGTTACCGCCATCAATAGGCAGAAGCGATGCCCCATGTGTCGTCAAGAAGTGACAACGGACGATTTACTCGAGCCTCGTGCAGCCGGCGTCGAAGCCCCAAGTGATGTAGACGACGATTCCGAGCGGCGAAGTTCCAAGACAGATCACTTGGAAATCATTGTAGAGAAGCATCTGCGTGATCCGAAGTCCAAGGTGGTCATCTTCTCCCAATGGACATCGTTTCTCGACATTATCGAGGCTATTTTCCGCGAAAAGAACATCAACTGCGTACGCCTTGAGGGAAAGATGAATATAAAGCAAAGAGACGAAGCGGTCGGGAGATTGAACAACGACCCAGACACTAGAGTTATGCTCGCTAGTCTACATGCAGCCGGCGTTGGAGTCAATCTTACCGCCGCCGATACGGTCATCCTCACTGATTGCTGTAAGTTACGAGAGAGCAATGAATTACCTGCAAAACAGACTTGAATCTAACCTCGGACTAGGGTGGGCACCGGCTATAGAGGATCAGGCCGTAGATAGAGTTCACCGAATAGGCCAAAAGCGACCTGTCACCGTGTACAAGCTGCTGGTGGAGGGGTCTGTCGAATATCGTGTACTTGACATCCAGTCACAGAAGCGCAAGCTTATCGCTCTCGCGTTCCAAGATGAAGACTACATCCACAAGCAGGAAGGCGCAGTTGGTGACATTCAACGTCTGCTTTACGGTTAAGCTTAGCTGTGGCAGTCACAGCTACAATTCTAGCTTGAAGTTTTTTTTTCCTCTTTAGATGAAGTGCTGGGATACCTATGCATCACTGGCTAGAAAAGGCGCAGCGGATTAATACGGCGTATTCACCTAGACTTGTGCTTTTTACACTTGGCACCCACGTCGCCAACTGAGGGATCCTTGAACTGTTAAAGTGGAATAATAAAAGGCGGCAATTTCGGTACATGTGTCTTGCTAGGTAGTTTGTAATGCAATAAACAGAAATGTACAATTACTGTTACGGTTATCACTCACCTTCGGTCCAAACTATCAACGTCGCGTTCCTATTTGCTGGAAGGCAACTGTCGAGACTGGCTTGAGTATGCTATACTGATATGCTATACTACTAGTATTACTACTTCTATCGGAATTATCACTGAGCGATAGTATATAGATTACCTAGCTGTCGCTGCTCTCTAATAACCACGCATTTTGGCTCTGATGTAGCGGAGGTGGATAGCATCATGAAGTACTTATTTATTATACGTGACGATTTATACATCTGCCAAGATTCGAGGCACTTCAGTCTGCAGCAGTGAAAGCGAGACCCCGCGATTAATACACTGTACACTCAATTCTGGCAGGGCAGAAGCCAGGGCTTGCTCCTGCATGCATATTATAATATGTACCCCGGAATGGCTACACCTTAATACCTAATCTCCCAATAACTTGTCTAACCGGCCATCTCTTCAATATCGATGCACCTACGACGGGGACCTGCGCCGCATTTGAGGAAGTGTATAATCTTCGCGTGAGTAGTAGTATAGCTGCATTTAGGCCGGTGTCTACCTAATTACGATCTAGACATGCGGCATAGTAGGAGGTCGATTGGGCATCCAGACAGATACCTATACCTGTGTCACCTATAAGTAAGCGAGTAAACAAATAACGATGTCAGCAATACGAACGAATGCTAGGTAGCATGAAGACATCTCCTTTTTCGTGATGTATCGACAGGCTAGTCTGTGCTTTTTCTCTTCGATGCGGCGTGTTACTCACTCCGAGCTTCGGACACACGCTTCCTTACTTAGCTAAACCTGTGATTGGGTTAGGCAGAACGAGCGGGAATAAGATCATGGTGGGTGGGTTCACGGAGGCAACAGACGGAGTTTGAGACGGGGAGAGGCAGCGTCGAGAAAGCTGCCTGCCTGCCTGCCGAAGGTATACTCACTCACAACGAGATGGCCTGAGACTGAGACTGTCTTTCGTCTATAAAAGCTTGGAATACTCCCGCCTCTGGCCTCAATATGGAAAATGATCTACAGCCACAGCAGCGACGACGACGACAGCAGCAGTTATCAGTATACTCATTGCCCTTTTTGCTATATAATATTCATACCTCCATATTAGTGGAATAATATCCCGGTCCCCCTATCCCACAATGCTCGCTCAGACCCTCCTCCCCATCGCTGCCCTTGCGGCTTTCGTCACTCAAGGAGCCGCCGCCCCGGCTACTACCGAACACGAGTTGGTCGCTCGTCAGGGATATATTGCGAATTGTATGAATCCTACACTAACATCGGAACAACTAACCCTTGAGATATGTACTTGAATGTAGAAGTCAGTTCAATTACTAACTTAGGGCATTTGCTATCCAGGCACGGCCACGTACACCGTTCAGTCTGGCGATGCATGCTTCGTGATTCGGGACCTCTATAACGATACTTTCAGTCTTGCCGATTTGTAAGTCTTTTTTTCCTGTCATTTTAGCTCGCCGTGCATGATGACAGGTAGATACAGATATGCTGACAATAACAACAGCTACGCCTGGAACCCCCAAGTCGACGTTCGTACCCTTTTCCCTTCCCTTTCAAGGCCCGGGGTTTTCTTCATTGCGCAGCGATTGGCAGCGAAATGGAAAAAAGGAGTCCCTGTCTAAGCTAGAACCACTCACCTTTCGTGTGGCCACTCATTCATTCATTACGGACTTACTGACTGACGGGACATTTACGCAAAAACAGCCCAACTGCAGCAACCTATGGGTCGGTGAAGTCGTCTGCGTCGGCGTGAGCAACTCCACAGGCCCTCCCCCTGCCTGTCCCGTGCCCGTGAAGCCCGGTCTCGTGAGCAACTGCCATAGCTGCTACAAGGTCGTCGAGGGCGATGCCTGCGTCACCATCATCAACAGTAACCATATCACGCTCGCCCAGTTCCACACCTGGAACCCGGACCTCAATGCCGCTTGCACTAATCTGGAGATCGGGTATAATTACTGCGTTGGTGTTTCTGCTGCTTGAGCGGCGGTAGGGGATGGCCTTCTGACTAACTGAGGCGATATGACGAAGAAGGTGTAATTGATGTCGGGCTCTCGGTTCCACTCGACTTTGGTTTGCGGATTGCTCGAAGATGGAAGACGATCTGAGGTCGGATATTTTATCTCACGCGAGGAAGATATTTTGGGGGATATTTTCCATTCTTGACACTCTCTAATACGGGCGCTCTTACTATTTATATGTTATTTTCAACATCAATATTCAACCCAAATATTCTCAGCTGAACTCTGACCTCTTTCGCTTTGATGACACAGCTGTGCTTATGTAGGCCACTATCTTGACAAGAAACAACAATGTATAGAGGTATTGTCTCGATGCCATGGTTTGATCTATGACCGACAATCCCATACTATAAGTAGATACGAAGCGCCTTTCGGTCGTTCACATGAACCGCGCAGAAGGCGGCCAGTATGGGGACTGGAGTTTCTGTTCTAAAAAACCTGGAGTGTTGTAATTTCGTTGTGGTTAGCGAGCGTCTCTCAAGAAAATCGACTTATTCAAAGGAAAGGGAGTAATAAATGTGCTTTAAGGAGCCTACGGGTTTTTCGTTTTCCCTAGCCTAGAAGAAATAACGTTCCAGAGAGTCTTCTTCGATCCATTCGGTGCCCTATGGTCCAATAAATGTCTTCACTGGCGGACGAGACTTCTACGGCCGTTGATGCTCCTAGTTTTATATGAGAACTCAACATGTCACTTCCAAGGCTAGCAGCATCAATGTCAGCCAGTATCGTGCAATTCTTCAGTACACTATCTAGATCAATAGTGCCTTATACTAACAAGTTGACCTGCCGCTTCTCTCTGACTGATGTCGTTCCTGCCGTAGCACACAAAAACTAAAGGGGGTGCTACTGCTCCCCAGATGGATAGCGAAGTTCCAGGTTACTTAACCTAGAATCTCATTACCAACTTGGCATGGGAGTTCGTCCCGTTCATTTAACTCTAACTCCAGTAAAGCTTTATATTATCATCATATTCATGGTTAGAACAGTTGTCATGAGTACCGATATCCATAGAACAGTTGGTCTGAATCAAACCCGTCGGCACCGACGAGATGCCCAGTAACACATTCGGGCCAACCGCAGAAGTCATGGACAGGGCCCATTTGCATATCATCTTTCACTGGCGCACAAGGCTCTTACAGCCGCCGGCAACCGACGACATCTGGAGCAGGAACCAATATATACTATATGACGACATGATAGAGGAAACCGACATAGCGAGAAGCTATTACACCACTCATAGCTCGATCGACTCACCCGTCGCGGACTCAGCCATCTCCTGCGGACACTCCACGTCCTCATACATCGACAACCCTGAGTCTAGCAGCCCGGACGACTCAGGCGTCGATAGAGGGGTCTCCGAAAGCTCCACAACAGATGAGACAGACGATATCATGAAGGTGCTCACGCCCTTAGCAGAGCCCATCGAAGCAACTCTTCTCCCAAAACAATGCGGGGTCGTTGCCAAGTTTGTGAAGAAAGGGCAGCATCTCTCCGCCCTACAAGTAGCTTTGAACTACAGCCGCAGATACGCGTTCGCAGCAGCAGCAGCCGACTGTAGAAACGTCTTCACGGCCGAGATCCACGTCTACCATGTGGGTGAAGAGGACGAAGCGGCAGGGATCTGCTTGTGGTTCAAGAAGAAGTTGTGCATGGAGTTCAGAAAGTACGTGGCGCGCCAGTTGCTGCGCGGTATGCTGATACGCTACCCGAAGCGCTACTTCCCGCGGACGTTCTGGGTTGTCGAGGGAACTGTGAATCCCATCATTCTTCTGGTCAATGATGCCGTTGGCGTACAGGAGCAGGTGTATGAGTATGGGAGGCTGATACATGATGCCGTCGTTCGACAGTGGACAGAGAAGCAGAACGCGGGGTTGATATGGCCACGCGTGAGTACCTGTTTATGATCAAGGAGGGAGTAGAAAGGTTTCCCAGACGATTAATCCAAGGTGTTATCAATACAAAAATGGTATCCCGATACAACTAGAACAGGTTATCGGGTTCAAGTAGAATCGGTGCCCGGGGGATTATGCTAACACAGGAGACTGGAGAATAAGCCATCATACATAACTTAGGCGATTCTGTCTTGGTCGGCTACCGCGGCCAAAGGGCTTTCTTGAGAATGTGAATTAGTAGAGGGGCGTAAGATATCGCTTCTGGTCCTCCTCTCCTATGCTAGAGGCCGTAACGAACAGGGCTGCTTGCAAAGAAATATTGGGAATCAGATGGGTTTCATATATTACAGCAGTGCTGTAGTGATTACCAACTAGTGTTGACCAACCCTCTGCAAAGTTGACTTTTCTTTGGGTATCTAGGTACGTAGGTGTGCGTTTTATCTCTGTAGACTGGAAGAAAAGCAAGAAAGGTGTTGGATACAATGTGCCCGTAGCGGCGACCTGAGCTCAAGAAGCAATCACTTCATATCTCCCCCCTTTCAAGAAACTGCACTAAAAAACCACAGTCGGTCCGTCCCAACAAGAAACTACCAGACTTGATCCCTTCTTACAACATCCCTCCAACCGATCCACAAATGTCACAACGTACATCCTATGGCAGCATTCCCTTTTCGCAAATCTGTCGAAGGCAAAACGCGGGAGGTGATTTATCGTCCTCACATATGCGGGCTGCCGTAATGATGAGGACGAGACTGATTATGATGATTATGATGATTATGATGGTGAGGACCGAGACGAGGCGGCTCAGTTCCGTCGCAGCTGCCCTTGCCGCCGACGACGCGACAGTACGTGATGTTGGAGACCCTGCAGTCGGAGATCAGGACCTCCTCGTGGCCCGCGCACGTCACGTAGGAATGGAGGGTGTCGCAGATGTCGTAGCGGCCGCTGCCTCGCAGACACATAGCGGGATTCTCTGCCTCTGTGACAGACTCTGGAATCTCGGGTGATAGGACCGGGCTAGGTGCAGGCGCGCCTAGGGCGAGGGATGCAAGAAGGAGCTTGGAGATGCGCATCTTGATGAAGGTGTAGATATTTTAGTTTTGGTTTTAGTTTTGGTTTCGGGCTTGGGAAGATGCGTTAGGTTTGCTTGGTAAGAGATAGGGTTGCTGGGCGAGAGATACCTTTTAGCTTGAAGGCAGCTTGTTATGGCATGCGATGACTGACAGACTGGAAAGTGTAGATACTTATGGAAGGAGGCACCGATATGGCGTCTCTCGTAGGGAACTTGGGTAGGTGTGGATGTGTTAGGTTCCAGTGAAACGATGTTTGGTCTGTTCACAAGAAGTAGGCACCTTGGAGTCTAGAGGTGAACAAGTCTGGAGCGTATGTACCACTTGCCTCCGAGTCTTGTTATACACCTACAGAGTGGTCGAAGTTTCCAATGTGCCTGCCTATTACATTGATCAAATGTGCCTACAGATCTGTAATGCTGTGTGCAGGAAAGTACAAACGCACCTCAATGAGGTACCAATACAAAGTTTGAAGCTTCCTAAGAAGCTTACCTGAGGTCGATGCAAAAGTCTTCCCTGAAAACTTGCTTCCCTAAATCACCACCACTCATTTAGTGAGTGTATAATCTCAGGTCATGCCACAAATTTGACATTATCATTTGAATGCTAATAACTGCACTTGTGATATGCTCGACCATCCTTTATTGCGGGTTAACTTGCTTGATCTAGGTGTGGTCAATACTACAGCCGCTTGAGTATTCTAGTGCAGTGACAAATAAGTTTAAGTATGCTAATTCTTGTCGCACAGGCAATGAAATGAAGTCTACTTTCATGAAGTCTACTTTCATATACACATGTGGTACTAGTGACTGCTGTTTATGCCGTTATGATCTTGTCCTACTTCTTAGCTGTTCTAGCAAGGTGAATACTCATACCTAGGAGAACTAGAAAGTTACTGATAAAAGAAGAATCATCATTCTATAGTAGATTCTGGATGAGCGTTAGATTTTATGCATATAGGACTTGCGGGACATGAAGTGAAAGATTATGTTCAACTAAGACGGGAACAGATTCAGTCACTCATATGGAAAATTTGCAGACAGCAAGATATGGATGGATGATATTCACATCTACTCAATACCCCAAGAAATAGCATGATTTTATATCAAGCATTTTCGAGTTGCAGTCCCCGAGCCCGGTGTCTAGTATAGTGTAGCCCTTTGTCTTGCCTGGCAATACCTGGTGTCTTTCAGTCAGGTATACCATTCACATGGGATAACACACGATGATAACCCAAAACAACTCTGCAGTCGAATTTTAGAAAGCCGTATGCCGCATATTGAAATGATGGGCTGGGAATTTTCCTCTCTAAGCGTTACGGATACTTTGCTCGACGAGAATATCGCCTTTTACGCTTGTCGACCTCAGGGAGATGAGCCTAGGCGTGAATCTCGTCAACCCCCAAGTTCGTGGGAACGACAAGAAAGGGAGAGAGCGGCATTTCTTGTTCACTAGAGTATCCCGTAGAAGTCTCTAACTAGAGATATGTCTCTCGGGTCAATACCGTCACGAAGTTGCCAGAGCAGTATCATCAACAGTCGGTTGAAGTATATAGATGACTTATGCTCTAGCTTGGATGCAGACGTGGGTTTAAGACATATTGGTGCCTGTCTTAGGTATAATACTGCCTTTATAACATATCATATTTCCTCGACTGCTGTTATTCACTGAGCGGAATACACATGCGAGCGTCGGTTGGGGAGTGCGCTGTGTATTGCGAGTGGGATAGCCAACCTGGGAATATACCGTTTCTTAATTCTAGTCGAGGAGGTGATTCTTCAATGAGCTGGGTAAACCGCGGAAAAGATGTAGCTAATCCACATTCTTTGAGGGCTATAAGGTCCGTGACCCATGACCTATCTGCTTGGACCTAGATCGTCTGTGGAATCTAGTGGCGTCAGTTTGTGAGTACGTGTACGAGTATATGGCAACTATGGATGAACTCAACATCTCTGAAACAACCAAGTTATCGCTACACGTTCTTGTGGCAATAGCTTTGTCACTACGACTGCATCACATAAACGCTTGTACTGTGTTAGTTCGTCCAGTTATCAAGGGAGATGTCATCGCAACAGTCTAGCAGCGAGTGGCGTAGACGATGCTTGGCGATTGAAAATCACGTTTCACGGCTCGGAGCCGAATTGGAATGTAAGGTATTGCTCTACCGATGCTCCGGTAATGCCCCGATAATAAGTCAGAAAGGCGCCAAGTGTGATGGAAACTGAGTAGGTTAAAGCAAATATATAGATACCTACCTATGACAAATTATTTCTTGTTTTATTGACCTTCTGGAGTCTCTGAACCTGAACTGCGAGCTACAAGTGGGTGGACGTGGATTCTGTCGATCAGAAATTTGGAAATGGGTGTTTAGGTAGCTGATCATTGGCTACCTACCTACCAGCTGTAGAAGGAATCCACAGGAGGCAGTGTACCTACCTAGTAATAACCTGCCAATACCAACAACCTCTCCACCTGCTGCTGACTGCAGGTGGGCATAGTCTCTCCTGTTACTTAGGTACATTCCTGCCGCCTACCCAGGTATGGGGTAAACGGTCCGTTTCTTCTACGACACCACTGTCTGGAATCCTAAACCTGTTCAACTTCATCTCTTCATCATCTTTTTATTCGTGTAAAACAGAACGTATTCAATTCCATCTCTAATTGACCACATTTGTTATTGTGCGACTCTCGACTCATAACGTACAAACAGCGACAGTGCGACCACCGACCCATTTCTTACGCTATACTAATAATAAAGCGCTCCCATTTGATTAGCGGCCTTGCGGACTGCCAAAGAGGCTACTTTTACCGGGTCTTCTGTCGTCATCGACTCTTTGCGAAGCCTCACCCCTGGGAACTGGGAACGACTTACGTCTATCGATCCCGATCCACCAAACAACGGCCCTCAAGCCTGCCCAGCTATTCTTTCGAACTTGCCAACTGTTCATCACATCAGTTCCTTTCTCTTTCCGTTAAGATGTCTTGGGAACTTACCCGTCGCCGATTTACTCGGGCAATCAACAACAAATTCATATTCGATAGAATCGTACGTTGCCTTCCCCAACCCATCGATAACCTCATCATGATTTCTTCGTTACGCTTCCCTAATAAAGCTAGCATTATCATTACCAAACTGCAATGAATTAAGCAGTCTTAGCTTATCCCTGCTGCTACTTATCAACTACCTATAATCCACACAACCTCACAATTTCAACTACACTACAAACTACATAATACTAACTTGAACTTGCTTCTCGAATTTAGCCAGTGCTCCATGCCGTGATTTTTCTAATCGAGATGGGTATCATTGCACGGCTGGCATCGCGCTACAATGCCTACTTCGATCATCGTCCAGGTACGCTACGACACAACCTCCGTCCACTATCCTCTCTGTTGTTCGTCTGCCAACTGAAACTGACAACTCTTCCGCAATACAGTCCTCACCATGATGGTGACCAACGCCGTGCTTGGTGGTATTGCCGATACTGTTGCCCAAACGATAACCTCTATGAAACAACGAGTAAACAGGAAACCCGGCAGTGCCACGAGAGACGATCCCGTTTCCATCGAAATCCACGACTTCAGCAAGAAGGACTCGGCCGACCGCGATTTCTACCTCGACCCTAGATCTCTTGCGACTCCCTTCGATTTCGAGCGCTTGACGAGGTTCATGGCCTACGGCTTTGCCATGGCTCCTATTCAGTTCAAGTGGTTTGGCTTTTTGGCGCGGGCTTTCCCCATCACGAAGGCGAGCGCATTTGGCCCTGCCCTTAAGCGAGTGGCTGTCGATCAGATTGTTTTTGCCCCGATCAGCGTCGGACTATTCTTCACCGTCATGACTATCGCAGAAGGTGGCGGCCGTCGTGCGGTAGCTCTCAAGCTAAAAGACACATACCTGCCGACTCTGAAGGCCAATTACATGGTTTGGCCAGCCGTACAAATCATCAACTTTCGTCTAATGCCGGTACAATTCCAACTTGTAAGTGCATCCGGCTCCTAGTTGTTACGTGATTGGTTGTGCCCCTGACAGAGTACTAATTACTATCAACCTAGCCTTTTGTTTCTACTATTGGTATCGCATGGACTGCGTACCTTTCCCTTTCCAATGCGTCCGAGGACGATGTACTGCTGCACCAGAATGTCGCCCCTTACGCCCCCAATATTCGGCTCGAATAAGCGCCACACGATAATAGTGTAGGATACGGGGTTATTCAGTCAGTCATCATTATACGATGATGGTGTTTCAAGTCGATTTTCGACACTGCATCTAGGCGTTGGTGGCGTTCTGATTTGGGATCAAATGCCAGGATTATCAACCCGATAGAGGATGGCGTACATCAAAACGTCTCGAGTGACTAGAGGCACAACTGCAAGTACTTTGCACGAGGGACCGAGTAGGTATATAGAAACGAGGACGATGGGTTCTGTGTTAGATACTCCACCGCGATGAATATTTATTTATCTGTTTGTGACTATATCACATTACGGTAACTGATGCCGAGGTTCGATATTCACGAGAGAAGATAATACGGCCATAATGCGGCAACAGTCCCGACTCCTGATCCTCACGAAATGTATTCGGAACATCATGAAGGGTAGTGACGCTGTGATCACACGCCAAGAAATGTTGCGGCGACGCCCGCCATGCTGCCATTACCGACGAACACCGGCCTAGGAGCTAAGGTGGGCAGAATTGGAGGTGCCCAGGCACGTCAGGGTAGGTCGGTTCATCTGTAGGACCAAGACGTCACACCACTAAAACAGCAGGGGGAAGCTTCTGGGTTTGCACCATTTAACCCCACCAAGCTCAGGTCAATCTACATTGCCCCTCCATCGATGACTTTCTTGTTGCGTGCTTTTCCATATCTCACACTTCCTGTAACAACGCGCTTCTTATTGTCCTGCAAATACCTCAAAACTTCACCTGGGCATCCTAGTATCTCATTGTTGAATCAATTCAAATCATTACGAAACAGCAAGCATGTCTCTCTCAAACAAGCTCTCCATCACAGACTGCGATCTGAAGGGCAAACGGGTCCTCATCCGGGTACGTATGGATAGATTGCTAATAGAAATCTCTCTCAGCTTTTGCATACATCTTCGTCTTGTCCTGGCTGGAGACATCTTGAGCTAATTACTGTTTGTGACAAAAGGTCGACTTCAACGTCCCTCTCGACGAGAACAAGAATGTCACCAACAACCAGCGTATTGTTGGCGCTATCCCCACCATCAAATATGCCATCGACAATGGTGCCAAGGCTGTGGTCTTGATGTCCCACCTTGGCCGACCTGATGGCAAGGTCAATCCCAAGTACAGCTTGAAGCCTGTTGTTCCCGAATTAGAGAAGCTGCTCGGCAAGAGCGTTGAATTCGCCCCTGACTGCGTTGGCCCCGAAGTCGAAGCGATCGTAAACAAGGCCGATAACGGCCACGTTATCCTCCTGGAGAACTTGCGATTCCACGCTGAGGAAGAAGGTTCCTCGAAGGACGCTGAAGGCAAGAAGGTGAAGGCTGACAAGGCCAAGGTTGAAGAGTTCCGCAAGGGCCTTACCGCTCTTGGCGATGTTTACATCAGTAAGTAGACCCTCCTTTTTGGCGTTTACACCCGGTTAGATTCGATAGTAAACCTCTTAACCAACAATGCCCTTCTTTAGATGATGCTTTCGGCACAGCTCACCGTGCCCACTCTTCGATGGTTGGCATTGGTCTGCCCCAGAAGGCAGCCGGATTCCTGATGAAGAAGGAGCTGGACTACTTTGCCAAGGCCCTTGAGTCTCCTCAGCGCCCCTTCCTTGCCATCCTGGGTGGCTCCAAGGTCTCTGACAAAATCCAATTGATCGACAACCTGCTTGACAAGGTCAACAGCCTCGTCATCACTGGTGGCATGGCCTTCACCTTCAAAAAGACGCTCGAGAATGTCAAGATTGGCAGCTCTCTATTTGATGAGGAAGGTTCCAAGGTCGTTGGCCAGCTCATGGAGAAGGCAAAGAAGAACAACGTCAAGGTCACATTGCCCGTTGACTACGTCATAGCCGACAAGTTTAGTGCAGACGCCAACGTCGGTGCTGCCAATGATAAGGATGGTATCCCTGATGGCTGGCTGGGTCTTGATGTGGGTCCTGAGTCTATCAAGCTCTACGAAGCTGCCATTGCAGAAGCCAAGACCATCCTATGGAACGGCCCCGCAGGTGTCTTCGAGATCGAGAAGTTCGCCAGCGGTACCAAGGCTACCCTCGATGCCTTCACCAAGGCCGTTGCCGAAGGCAGCATTGGTATCATTGGTGGTGGTGATACTGCCACCGTGGCAGCCAAGTACGGCGCTGAGAGCAAGTGCTCGCACGTTTCAACCGGTGGTGGTGCGTCGCTCGAGCTCCTTGAAGGCAAGGAGCTTCCTGGCGTCGCTGCCCTCAGCACCAAATGAGGGTTTGGGACGGTGCGGCTTTAATGCCACACTTAACCTTAGCACGTGAGGTAAGAAGGAGACAAAGTAAGCAAGCAAAGCAAACAAGTACTCACCCGGGGTTCAAGTTGGCGTTACTGTAGGTTAATTGGGATTCTGGTGTTTTAACCGGGTATCGAAAGATAGAGGCATGACATTAACACATGCAAAACAGAGACCATGGATAGGTACCAGCAGTGATAAGCACGGTTCGGATCCGGATCGGAGTAGGACTTTGCGGAAATGGCGGTAAAGCTTTAGCTCATGTAAATCTTATTAAACATCTCAAAATCTCCTTTTTCCTGTCACCTAAGTAACCATGTACAGTGCTGTTGCCCGGACTGCGGGGTTAAGTTTTGAGATGATAGAATGATGCGCGCGTAGAGACTATGTAATGCACCATATGGTTAAATTAACATGTTCTTTCTTCACCACCCGCAACATACGATTACCAGTATCTACTACAAGATGAAACTGGGCGAGGGGTGAGCGGACATTCAACAAGAATGCTGCAACTATACAACACAAATCCATGTCTAGCTGCTGACCTGGAAACTAGTCTTCTTATGCCTCTTACCGGCGAACTTCTGTCTTTGCCGTATCACCGCGTTTCTTTGCGAGAAGCAGATACGGGTAGTAATGCCTATGCTAGTTACACTTCTTTCGTCCTCTCTTGACGGCCCCGCATGTAGACACCATTGAATGCGGTGGGCGGTTGTGTTGCGCAGACGTGCCCATAGCGAGTCTCGGATAGTTATGATGCCTTTCACCTGTCTCTTTTAGTTGCGGCGGTTTTGTTCCAATGGGCATATGTTGGCAAGCGTTAGCCCAGCTCAGTCCTCATATGTTTATAACCATTACTCTCTTCAGTTCGTGTGCATGTGCGTAGCGCAGACTCTATGAATCGATCCACTTTCTGCAGCCTTTGTTTTTCATCTCCTCTTTGAGGCTTCGACCTTCTTTAGTTCTTCGCTGTTGAGGAGGCAAAAAGGTTTTGTATTAGCAATATGAACTGTGCCTTAACTTGTTTATGAGAAATGTAAGAGGAGAGATATGGAATGCGATGCGGTTGCGGGGTGTGCATGTTCTTCGTTCATCGGCAGGAAGAGAAAGGGAAAGGCGGCAAAGGTTACGGAATGCCCTAAACATACCGGAGCTGTGCTGAGAAGTCATCGCTCGTGTCGTCGTCATCCCAGCTCTCCTCCCATAGGTGTTCTGTCGTGCGGTTGCCACTGGCCGTCTGTGCTGCTGACTCGGTCTCCTCGGCGGGCCAATCTATTTTTAATCGAAGGAAACGTTATGTTAGCTCTTAAATGTTCTATAGTTTCTCTTTCCTTCCTTAGTATGACAGGCTGCCATTTCTGTGAAATCGGGTAGGCAGAAGTGTCAATACAAGGAGGGGCAGCGTGGCAACCTCGACAGAGGGAGGACTCTGTAGATGGAGCAAAGAGATACATCTGTTGCATTCGTTCCTTTGGGTGATAGGTATTGAAAAGCTAGGCTCACGCACCTTCTACGGGGAAATCCTCGAACTCGTCGTCCTCTTCCAGTGCGGCGGCGGACTTCTGCTGTGTCTGCTGCTCAGGCTTCGCGTCGCTGGCAGCGGCGGCCTTATCGGCAGGTTTACTTGTCGGGGCGGCCATCTTTTCGCAGTTAAACTGAGAGGTGAAAAGAGTTGTCAATGTTTTGCGACGGCGATGTGTGGTAGTAATGGTATTCTCTGGGGTCACTACGCAGACGTATTGTGGTGTGAAAAGCTCCAGGCGTTTGAATTGTCGGTTGTTAGGTAATTAATGCAGCATATTATTGCGGCTGAGATGACGACCTGTTTGCTAATTGGAACGGGCATGAATGCCGTTAGCCTGGGTCGGGTTGAAGTCGTTGAGGCTCTGCAGCTGGGTGCCACCTGTCCAATCTTGTCAACTTTATGTGCACCAGTCGTGCCTGTACATGTACTTCCACGCATCTCCACCGAACTGCTGTACTTATATTACTATCATAGCAAATCTACTTATGTATGTCGCTTTGTCCCCTAGTAAATATGCTGACTTTCGGTGCTTAATAATGGAATGACCGAATGCCTTGCCATACTCATGAACCAATCACCGAATTCCAGAGTCAAGGATTGGGAATTAGTGTTGCATCAGCTGAAGCCTAAAACGTACGTGCCTAAAGGCCTGGTAAGGTATACTCTTAAAGTCCTAGATACATCATACAGGTCACAGACGTTGCACCCCTAGGAAATCATTGGCACGAGTCAGGCATTGTTCAGTTCCTGGTGGCTCGGTAAGTCGGTAAGCTGCAACCCTTCCATTTGCAACGGCGGACTTGATCGTAATAAAATACATATAAGTCCGCAAAAGTCCGTGTTTGTTGTTTTACTGTACCGCTGCTTCGACTTTGATCTTTTCCTTGTGTAATACATACAGTATCTCCTCTTGCTTGCCAGCTTAGACCGATATTTGCCCCGCTCAGCTGCATCAAAGTTCGTCATTGCTATTTATCATTGTTGGTCGCCTTTCTGAAAAGTCAGGCTGTGCTGAACCCACGTAAATGAATCGGCCGGGGGCAACTTGCTGATTGCAACTGACTCCGGTTCTGTCCCATTTCCCCGTTCGGGCCTTTCGGAAACTAGTCAGGACGCGCCTCAAGAAATTGTTTAGCGTTATATTCTTCTTCTACTTCTATATACTTTGTTTTCTTACAGCCACGTGTGCGTGCGTTCACACTTTATTCGCTTCCAAAAGCATAACCTGTATTAGCTTGGGCAAAGTTGGGCCGATAATACAAGCGCATCAGTACCCCATCGTATGCCCATGAGCAGAGCCTCAACCCTCGAGTCCACTTCATATATCGGTGGCTCATCATGGCTCCATTCAGTAGCTGGTTCAGGGGCTCGGCCGCAAAGGCGAGCACCCCCACAAGCCCAAGTGTCTCACAGGAAGACCTCCGTGCCCAGGCTATAGCGCTTCTCCAGGATGCTATGGCTGGCGCGGACCTCATCATGAACGATGATATAGACGGCGCAGAACTGAGCCTCAAGAAACACGATTCCACTTATCACTCATTCGGCTTGGCAGTTTGTGTTTTCATGAGGAGCATTCTAGGATTTGAGAAGGAGATAATGGCCGACGCTGGGAGGCGCTTGGCCGAGTGCGAGACATCGGCCTGGAATGAAATTAAGAAGGCTGAAAAAGAGGCTTCGAACTCGAACCGCTCGACGGAAAGAATCTACCCGCCCGGTAGTGAATACCAACTGGTTCTCGCCGAGTCCTACTTGATGTCGGCGATGATCGGAGTCTTACATGAGAGCTTGACCGAAGCCCTCAAAAGCTTTTACAAGTTACGGAAGGCCTATATCGCACTAGAGTCGATCATGCAAGCTGAGAATGCCTATCTAAAAAAGAAAGGCCTTCAAACCCACTCTTCTGAGTCCCGGGTGGCTCGTCCATCGGAACGAATGCCCGGCAGCTTCGATGACGATACAGATCTAGAATTTATAGACGCAGACGAATCTCACTCCGGCGACCAGACATTAATGCAATATGAAGGGCATCTTGCTAATGGAAATGTCGAAGTGGCCGAAAAGATCCTGAAAAACCTATCGTTACAAAGTGGAGAGGATTTAGGATCATCCAAGACTCAGCAAAGCTCGCATCCTGGCAGCGATCTGGACAGCGATCCGGACTCTGATATTTTTGCTGACCCAATAGACGCTTTTGTCCATTCGTAAGTAACCTTCAGCCAATGAACCCTTGGCTTCGTCCTCTACTATTTCTAGTAGTATGGGACTTGTTACCCTGTACCTTAGTATTCCCAACTTTACCTTCGCCTACGATGCGGGACATGACGCTGACTTAATTCCATAGCGGGGCAAGCATGTGTTTCGGTGTTCTCCTCCTCATTATTTCGCTAGTACCGCCAGCGTTTTCTCGTCTCCTCTCTATTATTGGCTTTAAGGGTGACCTTGAGCGGGGTATTGAGATGCTCTGGCGCAGCTCTCGGTTCGAAAACATCAACGGGTCCGTTGCCGGCCTTATGCTCCTTGCTTATTACAATGGGCTTTTAGGGTTTGCCGACATTGTTCCTTCCGACGTGGATGTCGAAAAGGGCGCAATCGTAGGTTACCCCAAAGAACGGCTTGCGGCGCTTCTCGTCAAGCTGCGGGGCAGATATCCGGATAGTGGACTCTGGCGGTTTGAAGAAGCACGTAGCTTAGGGAATAGGAGAAATTTGACCGGGGCCTTAGAGATTCTCAAAAACAACAACTCCAAGATGAAGCAGGTGGCTGCATTGAACAGTTTCGAGCTGTCTCTGGACTCGACGTATGTCCACGACTTTGCACGAGCCCGCGACGAGTATCTAAGATGTATTGAACTCAACGATTGGAGCCCCTCGCTCTACTACTACTTTGCCGGGTGTGCCCAGCTTGAACTCTACCGGGATGCTTACTTCGCGAGCCCTAGAGACGAAGCACAGATCAGCGCCCATAAGAAGCGGGCAGAGGAGCTTCTCAGAACTGCACCTTCCGTAGCTGGAAAGAAGCGATTCATGGCCCGTCCTTTGCCATTCGAGCAGTTCGTGGTCCGGAAGATGCAGAAATGGGAAGAGAGAGCGAAGACGCTCGATGCTGATCTAGCAGACGTTGTCGGAATCAGCCCAATTCAGGAAATGGTGTATCTGTGGAACGGCCTCAAGAAAATGTCACCGTCGGAGCTCGACATGGCAGCGGGGTATATTTCTTGGGACAGGCTCACTTGCCCACAAGAGATTCGGGACAAACTTGCGGATGAAACGGAGGAGCAGGCACTACATGATCTGTGTCACGCGGCTATTCTGCGAAACCTGGAGCGGTTCGGTGAGGCTAGGACTAAACTGGAAGGGATCCTAAAGCTTGACAGGTGAGATCAAATCCCGATCTTCGATTTCCGATGTTCTTAGCTGACTAACTACCTATGTTTAGATCCGCTTTTAAGGGGTCAACGAGAGATGATTATATCTTGCCCGCCGCTCACTACGAGATGGCTGTTCTTGTATGGGCCGAAGGCCAGACGGAGGCACCAGCCGAGATGAAAAAGCATGCCGACGACTGTCAGTCCTGGCTTGACAAGGTCGCTAAGTGGGAAGCATATGTTCTAGATGGCAGATTCAGCATGCGAGTTCAGGCCGGGATCGATACACTTCGATGGTATAAGCATGAGCACGGAATGGATTCTTCTTGAGATTTTGGGATCGCATTATACAACTGTGATTTTTTTTTTTTTTTTTTTTTTTTTTTTTCCACGGCGGGGAGTTCAAGGGGGTTGGTTGCCACAAGTTTCTTTTAGACAACATACCAATGATTGATAGAGCACATAGAGGACCTATGATGGACAAGAGATCTGAACGTAGAATAATACACCGGGTTAGGCGTAATGAGATTATAAATGTGACAGAGGAATCTGGAGCTCGCAGAGCATCCAAGTGGTCGACAGGTGCTCTGCACGCTTATAAAAAGGTATGAGAGCACCCAATTGTGATTAGACCATATACATGAACACGTAAGATACCCATTCTGATACTTGCACTATGGCAGGAGCATCTGTCCAATTCCACTCTACTGCGCTAGGTCTTCACCCTTCGTCAGAATAGAAATATTGGACTTAGAATTGTATACGGTAGACAGGCACTGTATCCCTGCTGCTTGTCTACCTGTCGTCCTCGGGAAAGCATATATCACGATGCAACCACTGATACCTCGACTATCATGCTCAATGTATATGTGTTTTTTTATTCTCTGGTTGCCTTGATCACCTACTTATTGGGGCAGGCACAGTGTATTGGTATGGCAGGTGTGAAGGTCTCATGAGGGGATAACAATGTCGTTTTTGAGCACGGCCTCTGACCACTGCTTTTCTCTCAATACAACCGTCCTTACCCACCCTCAGCTATCTTACGGCAGGTAGCTATTGAGCGTCAAACCATGAGTCATTCCATGGAACCTTGTCTAACTCCTTTATAACCTTGGGCCTCGAATTTCCCTAGTCTAACGATGATACCTTAGTAAGTACCTGTAGTAGTATCCCGTCATTCCTGTCTTGGTAAAACTTATTCTCGCCGTCTGTCCCGCGGGGCCTCGCGGCCTGGGCCGTGAGGAATCCGTCCTTGGCTTTCCTCTGCGCCTCCTGCCGCCATTTTTCGCTCCCCGGGTCGCCCGGGGCCTTCCCGTTGGCCCCGTTAGTAACAGTGTGCTCGGAATTTCTCAGCGGCATCCGATACGGCCAACAAGTGTCCATTATATGCTCTCTAAGTTCCAAGTTGGTTGATTTGAAGGTTCCTGTTCCGAAATAGTGGTTGAAGTTGGCTTTCTACTCTATCTCGGTCCTAGGGCGCATGCCTTGATGGTAGATGAACCGACTGTTCGTGTTGTAGAAGGCCTCGGCGCCCACCGTGGGGTTGGTGTCCCGTGGTACGAGACGCATGATTTGGCGGCAGTCGTGCAGGTAGATGATCAGTCGTATGCACTCACCGTGGTAGCTTTGGAACAGGTTGAGGAAGTACTGCATCATGTCGGCAAAGGTGACGACCGTCGCTATCGCCCAGACAGAGTCTGTTTGCAGCTTGACCCAGTAATACCTCAGGCCCTCGAGCCTGTCCATGGTCCTATCGTACATGAGCCCGTAATGCAGCCCCTCTGGCTGTTTATTTTGTCTCTCTTCGTACTCAGGCAATTCCTCCCCAGGCCTTAACTTTCGTCTGTCGAGCATCTCGAAGACAGGCCGCACTGCTACTAGTTCCTTTTCTACCAGATCTAGCGGGCAGGAGCAATAAAGCATAGAAGAGTATAATATAACATGGCGGAATCCTGAACAATTGCTCGAGAATTATGTATCATGAAAATCAGAATTTCTGGGTAGTAAAATATAGAAAGGTCAAATAAACAAAACGCCCACCGTTGGTCGTAATTGCCTAGGTAGGTTTGCTACCACGATCGCAAATAGTCTGCATAGGTACTCATAAATAGACAACTCTACTCGTACAGATAGAATTTATGAGAAATGGCAAGAAATACCAGAAACGAAGACAGACTATAACCGAGGAGGAGAACGTCACGCGACTTATTTCAAAACTTCGTACAACAGGTTATCCGTCGCTGCCCCCTGTGACACGGAGATTACTAGAATATCTTAACCCACAAAATATATATATATACATATAATTAATGAATATTTCTTTTCCTGGTGTTTTGTTCTACTTTTTGTGTTTTCTACGGATATATCGCATGATTAAAGTTATTCGGCCAGAAAGTGACACATGTGACGTCGAAACGTCGTCATACATAGGAAATCTGTAACCAAACAAGCGCAAGCAAGCACCGTGATCGTCACTCCAAATAATACAACGTCGTATCATCATCGTACCAATCACTCTAAACTAAATGTCGAGGAACTTTAGTATATCATTAAAGCTATTACGATCCTCACGATTAAACAATTTGCAGTCACGGCCACAAACAGCAACATTAAGACTTCATACCAGCAGCAGTTATTATCACACCAACAAACCCACAAAGACCACCCCTATCACCAGGCATACTGAAAACAAAATCACAAACAGCATCAGCACCCCTACCCTCAACAGTCAATACAGCCAAGACCACCAAACTCAAACTCAAATTCAAACCCCAAACCAGAACCAGAATCAGAACCAGCAAAAGGAAAAAAGGAAAATGACGCCCCTCCCAGGCGGCTGCTACTGCGGCGCGATCCGGTACACCATCGACCTCTCTGACCCGTCCAGTGAAGCGCGGACGAGCATCTGCCATTGCGGGAACTGTAAGCGGTTTACGGGCTGCAACTACGGTATCACTACCAAGATCCCCAAATCATCTTTCAGGATTGAAAAGGGTGCCGACCATGTCAAGGTACATGAGGCGGACAATGGCAGTGGTGTCTTATTGCATCGCGAGTTCTGTGGGACGTGTGGGGGCAGTTTGTTGGAGTATGGTGTAAGTTGAGATTTTCATAGAAATTTTTTTTTTTTTTTGGCCATGCTACGATAGATGTATTTCTGTGTTTCGAGTTTGGAGAGGAAAAGAGAGAGAGAGAGAGAGCAAAACGAAAAAAGAGAAGGAAAAGCAAAATGCAAAATAAGTCTTAACAAACTAACGTGCCTGCATATCATTAGGAAAACGCCGGCGACAACATCTACGTCTTCTACGGCAGCATGGACGACCACGCGCGGGGCCAGGTCGAGCCAAAGGGCGAGTTCTTCTGCAAGTTGCGGGACCCGTGGATGCCCGAGATCTCAGGTAAAGTGATCTGTCTCTCTCTCTCTCTCTCTACCTGCCTGCTTAACCTACTTACTTCACTTTCCCCGTCTTCCTTGTGCTCGTGGCTGGGTGCAAATCTCTACACACTCTATACGGGTAGATATGTCTACGTACCTATCTGGCCCCTTCTTACCTCCCTCAAAGAAGATGAGAAACCCCCCAACCTACCTACCTGGTTAATAACCCAGCCTACATAAAAGAAGAAGTAGTATTCGTACTAACAAATAAGCAACGCAGGACTATTCCACAAGGAAGAGATCAAGAACTAGAACAACGCTGTGAATCCATCTGTCTCTTTGTCTATTTACCTGTACTACCTACCTACCTATCTTAGCTATGTACATAAAGATGTACGATGGAGGTGTCTATGCCCCTTGTATCTCTATATGTTTATTTTTGCAAGCTGTAGAATAGCTGACTGTTTAATTAAACCTAATGACATATAGGTATATTGTATACACATAAGTCAGAATCAAATGCCGTTGCAAGAACACATGTAGGAGGAGCAAACTTGTATAGAATAACTAGCGTGGTAGAAAAGCTGGAATCACACAAGACATCTGTCTCAAAACATAACACCAGGAAACTCTAGGTTAGCCAAAAGTTAAAACTTAAACATTGTTAATACGACTAACCTATTCATTCGTTCATCCTCAGTCATCCATGAATAACAAGCGACGTATCAGCTACCTACATAGCCAGCATGGGAGTAGCGAAGACATGAGCATCGGAATTCGTAAGATCATTACAAGATAGTATATACAAGGTTTGAAAAGAAACAGACTCATACAGGTGAGATAAGAGTTTCGGGAAGAAAAAATTCAAATCTAGATCATGGCAGACAAAGACAGGACAAATAGCCATGTCATAGGTAGGGTATCGAGGTCGATAAAAGTCAACGCCATTGACGCCTGTTGGAGGGATCGAATGAATGAAACGCCAAAGATTTTATGGCTGGCCGAAACGGAATAAGAACCAAGGCAACAGCTTCTCTTCAACGGAGGGAGATTGGAGCACAGATTGACAGGGTAGTCATGAGTTCACTCGCTTTCCCAAGGGTCGCCGCCTCGGCCATCATCATCATCCAACTCAACCTCGTACGTCGTGCCCAGAGCCTCCTTTCCCTGGCGAATCATGTCCTTGAGTCGTGCATTGAAATCATTAATACGTAAATCCGTCTCCATCTCCTCCTTCATGCGCTTCGCCGCCAAGTTTCTTGCTTTGGCATCCAGTCTGGGGCTGTTGTCTTGTATATCGAGTAGGGAATCCCGCTTCGAGATCTTTACCGGTGATATTGAAGAGGACGAGATGGCGCTCTGAGTCCTGCGGTGGCCGCGCTTCGTGTATGGACTTGGGCTCGGTACGCGCGATGCTTGTTGCTGTGCCCCTTGGCTCAATGTGAGTGTGCTGGGGGATTGTGGCCGGCTGGGAACTGGGATTCTGCTGGGAGTGTACGCTTTTACGGCAGGTGATGCCATCGGGGATCGCGCAGATGCGAAACTTGCAGGTTCACGATCCGAAATTAATCCAGTTCCGGCAATGCTCGGTCGGCTGGGAGGGTGTCGATTGAAGCTAGGCGTGCTAAGGCGGCTCACGGGCTTGCTGATGCGACGAGCCAGTGACGGCATTGTTGTTCGTTGTACAGGGCGGCGTGAGGAGGCTCGAGATGCCTGAGAGGGCTGGCGACTCATGTCCACCGGATCACTGACCATAACCCAGTTCTTACCTAGCTCATCAGTCGGCGTCCCATATGATATCTGCCTTCGCTTTGCTGCTGGAGGTGGGGTAGATTCTGGCGTTTCGCGTTCGTAGTGAAATGGCGAGTAATCGGATGGCGGCAAATCCCCGTAGACCGCGCCGGTGTCCCGATCAGATAGCACAGACATGCCCTGATCGCCGCCCCAGCCTTGGTTGTTCGTCTGTGGTTGTATTGCTGACCTGGACATTTCGTATCCCGCACCACCCCCGGCGTAGAAACCTCGAAAAGCACCGGTTTTACAGAACTCCCACACTTTACCAACAACGCCGCCAATAGTGTTTATCGCGAAAGAGCTCCAGCCAGAAGAGGCCTGGGTTTTCGAATTTGCTGCTGAGGGTCTCGAAGTACGGTCGCCGTCATCTCGAGGCCGTTTAGAGCCCAGGGCTCGGCGATAGTCGACATCGGAATGGATGCTATCTTCAACATTTCCCAGCTCCTTTTGCACCGCATGTTCAGGGGTCCCTATCAGCCCAGCGAGCACGTATCGCTTGTCTCTGTCTGCTGTCCGGAGATCGTAGTCGGAGCGTAAGCCAGAGCGGTCCTCCATGACGCTGTCGGTGTTGAGATGGGCATCGCTTGTCATCGGCCAGTCAGCCGCTGGTGTCAATTCTCTTCCACCAAATCGTTTTCTTTTGAAGTTAGAGCTGGGTGTTGATGGACCGTATTGTAAGCTTGCGGTAGAATCTGCGAGATAGATTGAACTTGATACCGAGGGTGAAGCGGGCGTCCGAAAGATGCCGGGATGTACGCCTCCGAAAGAAGTAGCTTTACCACCACTACCGTTGGTGAGATCGAAATGGAAATTGCCAGACATCAAGATACTGGATCTGGAGGACATTTCATCGAGTGGTGTCGAAAAAGGAGGCTATTTCCAGGTGGGGTTTAACGATCGATACGGAGTGTCCGGGGAGATTCGGGAACCGCGAAATTTCAACTTTTCTTCAATCCTAGTAGCGGCTGTAAGCGCTGTCAATCCCCGAATGATAACTGCAGTCGTGCCCGTGTAATAATCGAATAAAGCCTTGAAGGCTGTATTCTGAAGTTGTCGCTTTTCACCGAAGCCTATCGCGTGAAATTAAGGAGTCTCCGGCGTAGCTTAATATCAGTGCTGGATGCGTAATCCGATGTCTTATCGACAGATGCTGCAGCTGTTCCGAGATTGACGGGGTCGGAAAATAAACAACTCAGGGCAATAGTACAAGACTATCTACTTAGGTGGCATGTGACAAGTAGCTTAAAACGTATTGTACAATTATCGCTGGATGACAGAGGCGAGAAATTCGTTCAGAGTTTGATGAAATGGACCATGATGTTCAGCTGGAATGGCGCATATGTAGCTGCCTTGTCGTGTGACGTCTTAAGGATGGGAGTGAAGGCTGGAACTGGTGTCAATGGCGTAGTTGTTCCTCAACGCCGCGTCGACTTCAGCCAGATCGCCAATAAGTGTTCACTTTTTTGGTCCTGTGGATTGGATACAGTGATGTTTTGTTAACTCTCGCGGTTGAATATTCGGAACTCTGGTCGTCGCGCGTATTGATGGTTGAATTGTTAGAGAGCGACTTGACGAAAGGAAGATCGAATTGTTGTGGTAGCGTTGCTGGGTCAGCAGGACGGACCACACAGCACTACCTAAAATTCCGTACTATGCTAGGATAGGAAAACAATTTGTATTCTGTATCCAGTACCTACATTTGTCCGATCATGGGTACTAAAACGCATTGACAAAATAAGTACATGGTACTTACTCTCCACTATTGCATTTCCTTATAAGTAATGCGCAGCAACGCCTACTGGTTATTGCTGTACACGGGGTCGTATCCTCACCGCGTCGCGCGGGGCATCGCGGGGCTCTCAGGTCCTAAGTATTGTTCTTCTATTTATCCCTTGTTCTAGTTAAGCCATTTTAGCAATTCCTTATTAATGAAACCATCCTGCCTTGGTGATCGGGTATAATAGTCGTCTACCTGTAAGTTATGACACCTCTATTGACGCGCCCGCCCTGGTATTCCACTCTCTACACTCGTGCTTTTTCCACGCTTGCACCACGAACCGTAAAGTGATCAGCCATTGCATTAAAGCGAAGCCAAATCTAGCGATCGGATGTGCATGTATCAATGAATTCAAGGAGCCGAGCCCTCTTCTTTATTGTAGTATGCTTGCTGCTGTTCCAGCTTGGCGGCATCGACACCTCCTTCAACACCCGCCTCGCCATGAACGTGCTCTTGGGAGCCCCAGAACTCATCACGTTCCTTGAGAATGTCTTCGGCCCACTTCTTCGTTTCTGGTAGCACTATATTTGTTGCCACATACGCGAACTCGCCCAGGTCAAGCGCCTTGTTGGCACGCTTTTCGTACTCGACCATCTGGGTGAGGAGCTCCATCTTGTCGAGATCGTGCACGAAGTGGCTCTCGAGCGTCTTCGAATCCTCGTACTCTTGCCATATCGCCCGGATCTCGGCGCCCGCTAGTCCGCCGTAGACTTTTCCCAGTAGGTTCTTTGATATATAGTCCATTGTCTCGGCCTCACGTCGGCTCTTCTCCGGCTTCGCGACTCCATCGACCGGTGTGATATCGCCAACGATGGCCTCGGCCATGTCATGGATGAGGCACATTTTCATGCACTTGAAAAGGTCGAGCTTCGGTGCGAGCGTCGGAGGGCAGAGCATAGACATAAGCGACATACGATACATGTGGTCGGATATTGATTCACCTCTACGTGTGCGGGTGTCAGCCTAGAAACAAGATAGTCGATATGCCCGGGCAAGATACCTTCCTATGTTGAAGCGTCTCCATCCCTCCCGCTTGTTGGTCTTCAACCTCTCGAGGATGTGGAAATAGGGAATCGGCGAATCGGTGCCCTCGGCGGGTGGTGTAGGTGAAATAGTAGCCAATACCTTGTCCACCGACCATGGTCCAGAGACCTGAGGCGTCTCTACGATACCCGGGTCTACATAAATCTCTTTGTGAGTAATGATGCCTATCATGAACGAGTAAGAGAGACTGACCAGCAAACCCCTTGCTTTCACCATTATTGGTGCCCGAGGACATTCTTGTATTGAAGATATGTGCAAATTTCAAGAATTTAGGGGGAAATCCTTGTGTTTCCTAGTGACAACAACCCGAACCAGATATCAGACAACCGAGCCTTATGAGAAAAAAAAAAAAAAAAAAAGGATCTGGAACTGTGGGGGATGGTCAGTTTATATGCACACGTATAAGGTGTCGATGGGCACCGAAGAATCCTGGACCGATTGCCGTTATTTGCGCGCTGTTTCCAGAGGAGATGATTCACACCATAAGGGGGTAGGCACTTTCTTTTTCAATCCAAGTTCACGGTGACGAAGTGAGAAGACTCTCGAAATCTAATGGGTATAACTGTGTCATGTGAAGGGCGGTAACCCCCACTCGTAGTTTTCCTTGGTAGCGCGATGCAATACTGTAAGTATCGATATCAAGGGTCTGGGTTACTATTTGCCATGTTATTATTGGGCGATTTCTATCCTTCGACATGTATAGATCTGTATTGTACCTGCTTAGGTTAGGCAGTTTAGAGGCACCTACTATCGTCCGTGTAATGTAACTACGTAGGTTATAACGATCACTAGCCCCGATGCCGGACCCATCCGAAACCGATGCATGTCCAGCGCGTTATTTAGTACGGTCTGACCTGACTCTGTTTAATGATGTCAACAAGTAGTATCTAGTATGTAGCGTTGGAGCTGAGGAACAAGATGGGCAAGTAGGTAACATGTTCTTCCTGCGTCTCATAAATCAGTTCTTTTTGCTTGAAATTGATTCATATTTATGACCTTTCCTCATCATCTATGCAAGTCTAGTCAAAATTACAATGCCATCCTTGCTATCGCCCGAGTATAGGGTCTGCCACGTAACTAGCCAACAAGAACTGTTGCCACCAGCTCCGGACTACCCATATGACAGCCAAAGACTGCCCATCTGTCATCCAATCACCTAATCCGAATTGGTGTAGTGGCTAACATTTGACGCTCTCATTGTTTCGACAACGTACCGTCAAGCCCGGGGTTCGATTCCCCGATTCGGAGGTTTCTCTTTTGCTTTTTCCCCCTTCACTTCCATCGTGCATGTTTATGGAGATAAGGAATCGACGCCCCCCCCACGGCCGCCTTTCGTTTGTCTTCTTTAGCATTTATTCTTTTAGGTTGGTTTCGAATTCTTAATCTTTTATTTTGCGTTCGTTTTGGTCTACTTCAGCAGTTCCAACAAAAGTTTCTTGTTTCCTTCGATAGATTCCATGATCTCACTGATGCGAATCTGCTCGTTCTGCCCATGGGCGACGAGAATCGATCCTGGGCCGTAGAGTACCTTCCTGTGATTGCCTCGCAGCCTCGGAATGTCTGTGCCGTATGCCATGGGCGCCGCTTCAAAGCCTTCGAACTCCCACTCCAACAACATCTCAGTATACTGAAACTTGAAGTCGACTTCGACGTCGGGATGCTTGTCAGTAACTCCCTTCACTATTTCCCTGATGCCTTGTATGTCCTTTGCGACGCGGATGCTGCAAAGCGCCTTCGCTTCGGCCGCGAGGACGTTGTAACTTACCCCGCCCTCGATCTTGCCGATGTTTATCGTCGACGGACCTAACTGTTCGGAAACGGGCCATTCAGCTGCTATGAGATCATTCAGTGCATCCATAAGAAGCAGTACCGCGCTTTTGCCCAGATGAGGATACCCGGAGTGGCTTTTTGAGTTGTTAGTTCACGATGACAGCAAGCACAATCTTATATGGGGAATGCTCACCAAGCCTTTCCGTGAGCGACTACCTCAAATACAAGATTTCCCTTGTGACCTTTCGCCACCTTGCCCTCTGTGGGCTCAGCGAAGAGACCAGCGTCCCAAGTGAGACCCATGTCATTCGCGGCAATCATTCCAGGACCGCCCCTTTCTTCGCCAACAACCCATAGAAAGCTCACATCGCCCTCTTTCAGCTTGCCCTCTGCTCGTAACTCCTCAACCGCGAAGATCTGGGCTACCATCGGCCCGAGGTCATCGCAAGCGCCGCGCCCACGAATAACATCCCCCTCAATGCTGTAGGGGATGTGTGGCGGTACCGTGTCCATATGAGCTGTGACGAGGAGCCGGGCTTTCCGCTCGTTACCCAGGTATGCGTAGACATTGTGGCGTGTAGACCCTGGTGCGATGGGTATCCGCTCCGCCGTGTAGCCACGGCTTTGGATATACTTTTCCAGGTATTGCCCAATCTCGAGCTCTTCCTCGCTAGTGCTCTCTATGTTGATCAGGGTTTTCAGGAGCTCAACCACCTCCTTGGGGTCCGTTTTGCTCGCCATAATGATCCTTTCACGGCTTCCTCTTGGAAGGGGACAGGAACTATTTAGTCGGGGACAATATGTAGAGTTTCCAGCAATTTCTATACCTTCTCCCAGATTCTCGGCTTTCTTGAATTCAACAACCTAAGTTGGTCACGGATGAGCTAGGTTAGGTTAAGAACTGAATTCCAACATATCCTTTCAATGGCAACATATGGGCTCTCAATTAGCTCAGGCGGGGTTGACTGACCCCGATCATCACCCATCTCTACTTTGTAAGATCCACAAATTCCATCCTTAGCCGGCCCAACCTTCCGTTACACTTCGGCTTTTCTCAAACAAATCGGAGTGATAGAACTGGACAGGTACGTGTTTTAATACTGAATTTCTAATATGAGTGATGATTCTTATTAAACCCATCTGCAATCATTTATACCTAGCTAGCTTGGATACGAGGGTATAGTACATGCTATAGGCAGCTCCCAATTCGGGCCATGACCACCGTGATGCTTTTTTATCATGCAAGTAGACTGATGATAAGTAGATCATGACGATGAGTCCCTTTTCCATGTTGTCTCTTGGGAAAACTTACCCTTTCGATGACTTGGCACTCGCGACGCCGTGCATGGTGGTTGGTTGATGGCCTTCTTCGTTCAGCTCGCTACACTCGACAGTTGGGCAACTACTTACACCCAGGTGTTGGTGAAAAGACCAAATATGCCAAGTTCTGGAGTGAGCCGAAACTCCCACTCGTCTTGCTACTAACTCGGTAAACATAGTTCCCGGAATGCCCCTTCTCTGTGTCTACCTTTTTACCTGAGGATTGCCTGCGTATAACTCTTGTTTAAGCTGACCGTTAGCCTGGGCATCAAGGTATGTCACTACACGTGTTAAATTTCACTAGAGTATGTACGGCTTGGATAGATAAGAATCTATCTCCTCGGGGAGACGACGAGAGGCAGCCTAAGAGCAACCCGAGGGCCCTGTTCGTTCATGTAGGCCAATTAACAGCTTAATGGCAGTATAAGAAATCTACCAGGGCTATCACGTACCCATCCCCGTGCGAAACCGTGTCCTTGGGGCTCAGCTGACCCCGATGCACGACATCCAAGACTTGGCTTTCACTTTCACCTCATAGATACTATTCGACTAGGTTTTAGAGACTTATATAAAAAAGCTGCAAACCGGTGTGGACCGCTTAGTGAGCAGCATATCAGTAAATCTAGTGTGGCTCTAAGCTTTGAACCAGTATAGCTTCACATAGTTGCTATGAGAAGAAATGATCTCCCAGCGTTGTAGCGTTGGAGATACCTAATTGCGACGACTAAAAAACGGGTCCCTACCTGCCAATTACCCACCTTACGTATAAAACCCATTCAATGGTTCCTAATTACCAATCAGGGAGAATTCCAAGGACGATGGTTGGCCCAAACAAATATCAGCCGACTTTTCAACATGCTGTCAGCGTGGCTGCCAGGCTACAATTTAGGCTAGCCCCCTGCACGATCAGGATCCGTCGATTCCGCGGGTTTTCGTATTAAGATGCTGAGGCTCCAACTTATGTTGTATGCTTTGATGCGCATTCAAGTCTACCATACGGTCCATACATTTGTACCCAACGCCAAATGCAAAGCTCTCGAGGGTGCGTCGGAAGCCAAAACAAGTCCTCCTAGAGAGGTTCGCACGTTGTCAGACATTTTTTCCTACTGCTGACCTGAAGTCATCATAGGTTACTAGTGGGTTCCAAATGTGGTAATATAACGCGGTTCGTATTCCTTGACGTTGCTTTCGCACCCTTTGCTTCCCATTCCCCGGCAGGCTGTTAATCTCGGTAGGACTTTAGAACTATGCAGCTACATCATACTTTCGTAAGAGCTACCAACGCCACTGAGGAGAATGGTCCCACAGCATTGGGACCGCGTGTGCATTGTTCAGCCCTACGAGACCTTTGTCCATTTCTTCAACAACATCACACCGCTGCTCACACGCTGACACGGATTATCAAGACTTACCAGTGACGTTGACTTGGCAACATGCGAATCCTGATCGGAGGGTCAAGCCATCAAATGTTTAGAATCCTTCGGCGTTTTAAGGACCCCGTCTAGATTCTGCCACCAGCGGCTCCTCAGTTAGGAACACAATACCACCTTATGCAGGTAGCCGTGTTAAGCAAGGCTATGGTAACTCAGCCCGAGCCAAGATACATCGGAGCGAAATATCGTAGGACGTCTGACAATAGATAGAATGGGCTCTTTTGTGACACCCTCTCAATGTACACGTTACAATAGACATGCTAATCACTACGCCGCGCTAGGACATGGTGCTCATCACACAACTAACATAGCGTATGGCATCGCCGACATTGATGAGCTGACCGCGTGCCCAGTCACTATAGTGATATTAGTCATACTGAAGCCCTATACTGGCGCTAGCTAGGACACATGCGCATATATTTTCTCTATGATAGGCTATTATGTCCAGGAACCAAGAAGATGGCGTAGAATCTCGGGTGGTGAATAACGGCGAAGTTATTTTTATACTCACCAGTAAATATTCTCGGAAGACTGGAGAGGCCTCAGAGGTTTGGCACGAATCATAGGTCACTGCCGAGTTGCGTGGCGGCTCTTCGTCTGATAATGCCTGGGCAAACCTGTCGCGACACGAGAAGTCAGGCTGGTAAAGAGGGGCCGGCTCACAAGACGGCCATGGAGATGACTATCGACTCTTAAGCCTTCCCCAGCACTTTGCCTTAGAGTATATATAAAGGGGGGATTCCACTGACTCGGATTGAGCCCAAGCTGTACAACCTAAGTATTGGAAACCTCGAAATTTCCGACCCAGTTCAGGATAAATTGAGCCATTACGTCCTCATCATATTAGACAACCTTTGAAGCCAACCATATAGTATATCGTGTTAATAGAGATACAGCCGCCATGACTACCCTCCCCCCTTTGGACCTTGGCAACGTGCAAGGTGATATCCTGTGAGCAATGGCATCTTACCTACCTGTCCTGTCGTGATCTGACCGTTTGTGGAAAAGTGAGGGGCTAGGAAAGAAGAATGAGACTTTCTTCTTTTTCCGTATCAACGCCAAACGCGTATCTTCATTCCGTGCCGACCTCGCGTCGTTCATCCCTCTCGTGACCGACACCAACGAAGCCAAGAAATTCCACCAGCAGATTCAAACAGCCAAGAAGGAGGCCGCCAAACACGGAAAACCATGTCCTCTCATCGAAAACAGTGGCGTGAATATCTCCTTTTCACAGAAAGGCCTCATGACGGTAAGTCAAGCCAAGTGACAAGAAGACCTAGACTAGTTTGGTATCGTCGAGCTAACTCAGTATGTGTCCTTAAAAGCTTGGAATCGTCGACGATATCGGGGATGACATCTTCAAGAAGGGAATGGTGGCAGACGTCGCCAACCTCGGCGACAATATTGCGGTCTGGGATAGCCACTTTAGGACAGATATCCACGGCGTCATCATAATCACCGCCAATAGTCCGCTCGTCCTTCAGGGAACTATTGATAAGATCAATAGAATCTTCAAGGTCGGGCGCCCTGACGCCACGATTGAAGAAGTCATTCGCCTCGCAGGTCATACTAGGCCTGGCGCTGAAGATGGTCATGAGCAGTAAGCTAATTTCATGCCTCCGTGGGGTATGCTCGGATTCGTACTAATAGCTATTTGACACTTAGTTTTGGGTTTAACGACGGGCTGTCTCAACCCGCTGTCAAAGGTGTCAATGCCGGTGTTATATCCGAACCGGGAGAGAAACCGGTCCGCCAAGGTGTTGTTCTCCTCGGCCGCGAAGGCGACGACGGAGTAGTCCCTCCCGGACAGCAGCCACTAGGCGTCAAACGCCCACAATGGGCTGTTGATGGAAGCTTCCTTGCGTTTCGCTACCTCAAGCAGCTCGTACCAGAGTTCAACGCTTTCCTGGCGGCGAATGCCTTGAAGATCCCGTTCCCCCCAGCACCCGGAGATCCGAACGGTGCTGAGCTTCTCGGTGCCCGCCTTGTTGGAAGATGGAAGAGTGGTACGTTATCTTTTTTTATTGTCTTGAGTCCCAGACATCATGAGATATTCTTACGCATACTTACATGACTAGGTGCTCCTGTCGACTTGACGCCGCTGCGTGACAACCCGGCGTTCGCCACGAGGAACGACTTCCGCTTCGACCCCAACAGCCAGGAACGTTGCCCATTCGCGGCGCACGTCCGCAAGACCAACCCCCGTTCAGACCTCGACCAGTTCGGCGGCACCGAGATCCGGCGTATCATTCGCCGTGGCATCGCGTTCGGACCCGAGGTGACGGACGAGGAGAAGCGAGCAAAGAGGAGCTCCCCTTCGCCCAAGTTGGAGCGCGGGCTACTGTTCGCTTGCTACCAGAGCAACCTAGGAAACGGCTTCCACTTCATGCAGCAGAGTAAGTTAACAGTTGAAGAATCCTATTGACACCAAATGATTCATTGCGTGCGTTTGCTGACAAACTCTTTTTCCGTTACCTACGTATAGGTTGGGCCAATTCGGCAACTTTCCCACCGAAACAGAGTGTGCCACAGCCCGGCATCGACCCTATCATTGGCGTCGGAACGCCGCGCCAGATGGTGGGTGCAAGCCCGAATGCCCCAGGCCAGGTGCTGAGCTTCAATGCTGAATGGGTCGTCCCGCGTGGCGGCGAGTATTTCTTCTCACCCTCACTGTCCGCGTTGAAGAATACCTTCGCCACCCGTGGCCATAATAATCCTAAAGAACTGTAAAGATAATACCTGACGACACCTCCATGTATTGGTCAGCGTTGGCAGATTGCTATACAGAGAGAGTTAGCATATTTCCTTGTCATGTACCGTAACTACCTAGCTTAACTGGGTCTAATCCTTCTGCCTGTATGTATCTTATTGTTTATGGGTTATGTAGTTTTTCGATGCATATTACTAAGCTGTCTGCTTGGTGCACCACACGCGGTTGTAAATCTCTACTGCGGTGCTTATAGAACTCCGCACTCCAGCGGACGCTAAGCCGATCTACCCTAGCTGAATTCAATTTACTCCGTTAACTGGTTACTTTATCAATAGTGTTTGCGGTTTGCGGTGCAATTCAAACTCCATCCTGGTAATGTTACGTGATATGTTGATTACCCGCCGGTAGTCAAGTTTGATCCGTCGGCGGGCATACTGACGAGATGCCAGTCAAGAGCTCTCCGTCTTGAACGTGAACGGTTAGGTATATAGTCTCGGCTGGAGGCCCAGAGGAATAAAGAACATATAGTGCAAGTAGTCTATCTAAGACGATCTAATCACATCGACTTATAAGATATAAATAATCTGCTACTCAACTTCCAGGTTTTATTCGTTGCTCACATTCAAATATCATATTCATCAACATAACAAACAATACAAGAAATTAATACTCACCCACCAAACCCCAAAATGTCTGGTACCAAGCCTTTCTTCCTTCTCGTCACCGGCTCCTTCGCGCCGCCGAGGCTCTACGACAACCTCGTAGAAGCGATGAAAGAGAAAGGCTATGAATTAAAAGCCATCCATCTCCCAACCGTCGGGCTCGGCCCCGGCCAAGGAAGAGACACCCCCCCGCCGACTATGTACGACGACGCCGTACACATCGCAAAAGAAATCGAGGCTCTCGCAGACGCGGGCAGGGAAGTTATTCTTATTGCGCATTCATACGGCGGTATACCTGCGACTGAGAGCACGAAGGGACTTTCAGTAACAGAGAGACAGAAGGCCGGCAAGAAGGGCGGTCTTGTCCGCCTCGCTTACAAGACGGTCTTGCTCACGACGCCGGGACATGCCGCGTACGAGGTCTTGTCTGATATGCCCCAGGAAGGAAGACCGAGGCTGGAGACGGATGTAAGTACTTACTCGGCATACGAGAATGCCGTATTCTCCTTTGTTTCTATGTGCATGTGATCAGCTGACCTAGCGCTTTCGCTCGCAAACAGGAGAAAGGCTGGATGCACCAGGTCGACCACGAGCTATCCGCTCGCTACTCCTTCTCAGACTTACCGCTAGAGCAAGCCCTTGCGTGGAACAATCAGTTCGCGCTGCACTCGGCCGTGAGCTTCACGAACCCGCTCACGCACGCAGGCTACAAGGACGTCCCCGTGTCGTACCTCGTTTGCGAGGAAGACATAGTCATCACCTCGGAGATCCAGAGACGGGAGATCGAGATGATCGAAAATGAGACAGGAACTAAGGTCGATGTGACGAGTATCAAGGCCGGTCATTGCCCGACTACTAGTGTTAATGATCAGGTTGTTGATTGGCTGTTGAAGGTCGCCCAGAAAGTCTAAGAAGAGTGCGGTGTATATGATAGTTTATTATGAGGTGTATCTGTACGTGAGTAATTAGAGCATCTTTTATTATGTTATTCAAAGGGACGTTGCGTGGGATCCGTTGATATACATGATTATGATGTACAAATAGATGTCAACACTATTAGAATCATTTATATTGCAGCACCTTTGCCTTAGTTTCTGTTTTCACACCTCCTCCTGACGGCTTGCTTCCTGATACACTTGTCGTCAGAATTGCTACTGCTTCTGCTACCCGACGATGACTACAATTCGTAGCAGTAATCCTTTTCCCTAGACAGTCCTCAACCAGTAAAAGACAGGGAATCCCACGGTCCTTTTAAATGCTTTCCAAAACGCGATGAAGCAGTGAACAGGCCAAAAACACGGTATCATACATATGTAATGGAAATCTAGTCCAAGGTAGGGGGAGACACCCTACCCTATAAACGTGGTGTTTGCCCCGGGTTCATTATATTATTTTTACAACTCTAGTCCAACATCATTCTAGGAAGCCGTAATGCTGCATTAATGTCCGCTATGATAGTATCTCTCATGACCATACATACGATATTTTGAGGCCACTCCTTTGGCACCGTCTCACCCGCTTGCTACAGAGTGACCAATGACGTCCTTCAATAACAGATCTAAAAGGGCTGCTCTACCGAATTTTTGACATTGGCATGACGACTAATTACAGCGAAGTATCTACACAATAGCCCTTAAAAAGTACCAGTCAGAGATGATAGTTAATGACCTGGCTATGACTCATGCCGATGTAATTTCGGATTCTAAATCTAAGATTCTAGATATGGTAGTAGGCGAAGCGGGGTCTAGACTAGGAGGTATTCTGCGGAACTCAGCTCGTTAGTAGTTGCATAAATAGAGCAACTCCTCGCATCAAGCAGGTGATGTGGTTCAAGCTATTGCGAACAATTATTACTGTCTCTATACCGTACTACAAATCTATAGCTGTATCCAAAAATTGGTTCGGATTGCTTTCTTAGAAGAGTTGATAAACAAACACGGAAGTTAGTAAGGATGTCGCAAAACGTGTACGACCAGCAAGAGTTTTTCGAGAATTACATCAAGATCAATAGACAAACCGAAGGACTCGATGGGGCGCCGGAATGGCCCAAGCTTCATGCGATGATACCCGATCTCAAAGGAGCTAAAATACTCGACCTGGGCTGCGGGTTTGGATGGTTTTCGCGTTTTGCGCGATCCGAGGGCGCCGCACACGTGCGCGGCATCGACCTCTCTACTAATATGCTCACCAAGGCGCGGAGCATGACATCTGACGACGGAATAACATACGAGCAGGCAGATCTCGAGGACGTCACTCTCCCCGAGACGGAGTACGACGTCGTCTTCAGCTCACTCACACTGCACTACCTGACCGGTCTCCCAAGACTGATGCTGGAGATAAGCAAGAGTCTGAAGCCTGGAGGCAAGTTCGTGTTCTCTGTTGAGCACCCGATGTTCACGGCGCCGACGACACCGAGTCTCACGGTAGATGGGGAGACGGGGCGCAAGGTCTGGCTTGTGGACGCCTATCAGCGAGAAGGGCCGAGATTCACGAACTGGTGCATGGAAGGTGTGCGAAAACAGCACCGCACCCTCGGCACGTACATCAATTTGCTGCTTGATTCGGGCTTCAGGCTGACGGACTTCGTCGAGTGGTGCCCCTCTGAGAGCGAGTTGTCCGAAAATCCAAATTTCGAAGTCGAACTGGTTAGGCCTACATTTTTGTTGATGGGCGCAACGAAAAATTGACACGGCCATATAAACGAGAATAAATGGCAAGCAGTGTCTGGTTCCAATACTCAAGTAGACACACCCGCTTATTTGGCCTCCTGACAAGACAAAGAGGGGCCGGGGCTATCAAGAGTTGCTATCGTTGTAAGCGTGAGGAGGACGCTACAGATGTTAATGTGGGCAGACATAAAACTAGGTGCTTCGTTCTGCAACAATATGACCTGTTGTTGTGATAGGTGACCCTCTCAGACAAAGTCCAGACACCTATCGTAGATTCACGTGCGTGAACCTACGCCTCAGCACTTTATAGTACCTGCGTGGGGCAAAACAACCGCTAACGTCTTCTATGCCGCAATTAGGTTAGATTAGGCATATTTATAGCTTTCCGTACCTGCCTGGAGTGCTAGGTAAGTAACCTGAACGAACTCTTACCTCCTGTGCCTGGGGCGCCAAGGCAGCTCTCTACCTCCTGGCGTGTAGCTACAGCAGTAGAGCAACTTGTCGTCACCGAGACTGGGATGGTTGCTCACTGTCGAGATTATGCTCCCTTCCGCATCACAACATCTTTCACTATCCTGTCACAGTAATCTCTGGTCGTCGGTTTATATGTCATAAACCGTCTAATAACTACAGCATCAATCTAATCCATCCATCCATCCACTCAGCTTTACATCTTTCGTTCCGGAAAGCGATGATAATTCAATCCTGGCGCCTTTCATCCCATTGTAGAAACATCGCCGATACCCGCCCTATGAACTACTTGGGCTCGTCGGCCTTTGTTTGTTCACCGAGCCCCTAGTCGCCTTAATGCCAATCGCATACGAACCAGCGTACAGCTATCTGAATGCAACTCCTGAATCCCTTTCTAGCTGCTTTCTTCAAGCCCGGAAGCTCCATCATCACCCAGTGTACCCCCGTCCACCATCATATCCTCCTCGTACCGACCACCGAATCCTTCCTCACCTCCCGCGAGATCGAGAGCGGACAATCTGTATCCGATGCCGTCGCCACAGATGAGTTTCTAGGGAGCCATGTCCTGCGCATCGCTAACCCGGCCTCTGCGGGAGGGAAGGATGGGGTTGGCAGCCTGAGAGAGTGGAGGGGCAAGGCGAAGCAGTATACCACACTAAACGGGCGCACTGTAGTCATCAAAGACGCGTTCGTCTACAGTAACAAGGGTACGTCTCTGGAATCGCTCCGGCATAGATCCAACAGTAGCTAATGTAATGCGCCAGGTTTTAGGACACATGCTCAGTCGCAACTGTTGAGTGATGCTGTTTGGTACGCCGATGCGCTCGAACCGCGACAATGGCTCATCTATTACATATCGAGGCCCTTGGTGGGAACTTGGGAGGAGATAGAGATCCCCCAGGCTATCTTTATCGAGGGGTTGGCCAAATTGCAGGCGTCTGAGGCGAGCCGGGCCGCTGCCATTGAGAACGGCGAACCTAGCCTACCGAGGAAAAAGGATATTAAGAGCTTCCACGATCTTCTTAACAATTTCCCGGTTATCGCGAGGCAGATGCATCCCGGACTAGAGAAACTTTTCAAAGAGTTCAACACGATCTTCGATAAGCCGCTGCCTCCGCCACCATCCGCACCCCACATCCCCGATCCCCTACCGGACGGGCCAATCGCTACGGCTATGAAAAAGGTTCGGGCCGGTAGTCTCCCAGGGCGAAGAGCCAGCGATGGCGAACAGAATGGAACGCGATTTGCTGAAAACTTCTTTGCTGAAGATGATGAAGATGTCATGCGGGCCTCTTTAGAGACAGCGGTAACCACTGCGATCGATCTTTTCCAGAAAGTTGACATGCAACAGCTTTCGATGCTTGGCGCTACAACGGAACTGACAGGCCCGCTCGTGGAGCGACTTATTGAAAGATATGTCACTGAAAATGTGCATAACCTGATATGGCCACGGCTAGCTGTCCTTCGCCGGCCGCCAGACCAAGAACTGGAAGCCAAAATACGACAGATGGAGTTCATCGATATCTCCCAACTGGGTATTTTTATAGAAGGTGGCCTTAAGAAGAAGCGAGAGCTAGCCACGAGGCTTGGTCAAGCTGTGGATGAATTCAGGAGGATGACTAGTGCGACCTGTGCTCAGAATATGATGGAGATTCTTTTGGCAACAATCAAAGCGGCAACACACATAGCAAGTGAGCCGGATTCTAACGGCAATGGCAAACCAGCATCTGAGAAGACTGTTCTAACGATCAATGCCGACACACTGGTTTCCCTACTCCTATTCGTCGTAATCAGAGCAGGGGTCAAGAATCTGCAGGCAAGACTGCTCTACATGAGACACTTCATCTACATCGATGACGTCGACAGTGGCGAGATGGGATACGCCCTCAGCACATTTGAAGCAGTGCTCTCATATTTGTTCGGCGATTCGAGCAGCCTGAGGCGAGCGAGTCGCCGCAACAAAGCCCTGTGGGATGCGACGGCGAAAGGTGATATGCATGAACTGAAAAGAATCCTGGAAGTGGACTCGGCTGCCGTTGAAGAAGAAGATTCTGACGCGTCCTCGATCTCCAGCTGTGGCCCATCGGTGAATTGGAGCATGTTTAACGGCTCGCGACGATCTTCATTGTCATTTACACCATCTGAAATGTACTCGCAAGGTTCCGGTCTGAGCCACGTGTTTCCATTTCAAAACAAATTACCAAACGATACGCCAAAATCTTCAGTAAAGAGGGTGAAAAAGGTCTCCATGGATACTAGAAGCATGTCCAGTAGTTCGGAGTTCTCCTACCATTCACGCAGTGGAAGCATCGTGACCTTGGGTAGCGGCCTCGAAGGAGACACCTCGGTCGAACGCTTATGCCAAACACAGGATTCGTTTGGTGGCTCCATTCTCATGATGGCTGTTCAAAACGAGCGCCCGGAAGTTTTAAAATATCTCCTTTCGTTGGAAGGTTATTTCCCTAAGAGTCAGATTCTCGAAGATACTGATAATGATGACACCAGCCTCCTAAGCGCTGCTATACAGCTAGGGCACACGGAGCTAATAGACATCATCCTCGAGTTCGTAATGGCTTCGACGCCCGAGCTAGAAATCCGACGCTATTTCGCTTTACAGGACGTACGAGGACGGGGCATAGGACACTACCTTTTCCACGCGCCAGCTCTAATTACTCGCATTGGAGAACTTATTCCCTGGAGGCAGAGGGATAAAAATGGCCAGACACCATTATTCGCATTATTCCGCTCGTATGATCATCCCGACTATTACAATATGGTCCGGGCAGGTCTTAAAGCCTCTGCGACGGCCCAAGCAGATGGGCAGGCACTTCATTTAGATGACCATGTTGATTGCAAGGGAAATACCCTGCTACATATTGTCAACGACCCGCAGCTTGCGGTTGAGATTTTGTTGCACTGTGACGTCGACGTCAACGCCACAAATGAGAAGAAATTTACCGCGCTCATGGTGGCAAGCAAATATGGCCGCTTCGACATGGTGCGGACGCTATACTCGGACCCCAGAGTGGATGTCGCCGTCAGAGAGTCGCGAGGGCTGACCGCTGTAGAACTTGCCAAGGATGACGATGTGCGTAATCGTATTGACGATCTGGCACTCTTCACCATGCGCCCAGGCATAGACGGTCGTGTTACCGGTGTAGTCAGGTCATTCTTTGTAGAGGACGCCACTATCCGGCTGGTAGTCAAGTCGGGTGCCCCGGCAGATGCGAATACTTACACAGTAACAACATGTCGGCGCTCCACAGCCGACTTTGAACATCTAGCCAGTCTATTGTCCGTGGAGAACCCGGCCTCATGGATGCCCAAGATTTCGGGCCAGCGATCCCCTTTCCAAATTCCGTCTAAACCAGCAAGGTCGATCCTGAAGGATACGCAGATTCGCATGGACGCATTTTTGAAGATCATGCTATCGCACCCCACTTTCGCGACACATGAAATGTTGTGGGAGTTCTTCCTAGTTCCAGACCTTCAAGCAGATATGATGGAACAACGCAGCCGCCTCAAAGCTGAAACCAGGGTAGAAAAGATTCGAGACGAATTTGAGCCTTTGGAAGATACCCGCGAGGTTGAGCAATTCGTCAATCACGCACGCGACATGGTACGAGGTGTGAACTATGCCGCTAAGCATGTTGCGCGGCGAGTCAACAACATCAGCACAGCAACAAATGGTAATCTTTCTCTAACCCAAATCATTAAGGCCGTAGACTGGCCGTGCTGACAGACTTAATAGATCTATATGATGCTGCGCGTCTATTATCACGGATGGTTGCCCGCCTTGCTTTTCTCCCGTCTACCCATATTTCCGCAATGGAGACTTACATCAATACGCTTGCACCCCCTTCTACAAATCCGCCTCAAGTTTTCCACTCCTCTATTCTAGCGCTGCAGTCCACGACCCAAGCTATGCTCTCAGCGTTATCTACGCCGCCACAACTCATAGGACAAATTATAGCAGCCCGCAAAGCGATTGAACGTAATCAAAACTCGCTGTCCCGCTCTACGAGGTGGCCGCTTGGTTTGCTCGACGAGACGCGCCAACGCATTAACGAAGAAAGGGAAGAAAAAGCTAGGCGGACTCAAGTTGAAGTAGACGAGCTTTCGAAGGAGCTGCGTTATACTCAACAGACTGTAGCTAGTGAACTAGCTGGGTGGCAAGACATGCACGAACGCATGGGGAGGAAGGCCATCAAAGAGTTTGCGAGAAGCATGCTAATCCTCGAACGCGAACGCATGCAAGGGATAAATAGGGCATTAAGGAAGCTACAAGATGTCAGTCGTGAACCGCCACCAATTGCCCGAGTGCGTCCAGCGTCGGGTGGTGCTCGGTTAAGTGTTCCTAGAACGGCAGAGCCGGCCGACCAGGGAGGCGAATCCAGTGCAATGGGCGAAGCGGCAACGCCGAACGGAGTATAGCATGATAGTCAGGGCAGATTAGAAACCGCACTCGAGGACTGGCGAAATGCCTGGAAGTGCCGTTTTGGGATAAAGACACAAGAGTTCGAATCACTGTCGCGTTATACCCCTTCGTTTCCACGCCGTAGACATGAGGCTGGCCTGTCTCGGCTGTTGCTGCCTGATCTGTGCCCATGGTTTTTGCGTCAGGACGATTAGCGGAACAGATGGATTACACAGAAAGATGGAATGCCAGGGAGGCAGCCCATGGGAAGCTAATATAGTGTAGCAGAAGTGATTGTGGCATACGTATGGCGGCCAGATATAGCGGCCTTCTACATATGCCGGCGCTTAGGGCTTTACATGGGTTGTAGATAGCTGGAGACCCTCGGTTTTAAGAGTAGAAACATTGGCAGTGTTCTATTTGGGGGATCCTGCTTCAACAAATCGGGTTATACGGCATTGCTCCTTCTAGTTTACCAAATGCCGGCAGAAACAAACCGCAAGTGCGTGATGGGGCATCAGAGTTGCGTAAGTCGACCCGTGGGTCAAGAAAGTAGGTCATCCGCGACCTGACTGTGGCCGTGACATCCATAGAAGTTTCAATCTGTAGGGTAGTAACTTATAGAACCGAACCATCGCGCATAAGCAACGCGAGAGCCTCGATGCAATGATAAAAGTCTCGACTACCTAATGAAGTAAATATTCCAATTGCGAAATCGCGAGCGGTAAGAAGCGTCGACACTCAGCCTCAGGTCAGATGTGGTGGTAATTCCATCAGCGCTAGGGTGTGGATATTGGTCGTTCCGCGAGGCTTAGATGATTCAGCAGACTCGGATTAACTACCTACCTAGAGCGGTAGCATCTGATAATGCTAAATTCTCGGCTGCAACGCTGCTAGGTATAGGTAAGTATAAATTTTGGAGGGTACAGCAAAATGCAACGCAAAACGTTCGGTTCTTGCGGACAGCCGACCGACCACCCAGCTGACTGACTGGCCGACCGACCGAACGTCACATCGACCAGCCGCCCGATTTTGATACTGGTCTCACCGTCTTCTGCTGTACTCATCTGTCTCACTCGATCTTTTCGCGCACAACGTTCGTTTAGATAGATAAGATCAGGTGAGACGAAGTTTAGCGGAGATGAGAGATGGTAGATGGGGGTCTAAGACATGCAGCATGGAAATTCTAGATCAAATCTTGGAAAAGAAGTGGTGATGTGGTGGTGTCGTTTCCCCAATTTGTGACTTTGTGACTCATTAATGCCTGCCCTGTCTTGGTCTTGCCAACAAAGACACATCTCAAGGAAGAATCCGCTCATGATGATGATGATGATGCGACAATGTATGTAGCACTTCCAAGTTAAACATCCACCGACAAGTAGTTAATACTAGTAAGTAGGAAGAGATGTAGGCCCATAAAAACTTGCATATCTGCAAGTCCCGGGATAGGTTATGAGTCACTCAATTCTTCTCGATGGTTTTGCAGTTTGCATCTTGCAATCCGTTGTCCAGCAAGACGATCGAAATGCAGAAGATCTGAAACAAGTCCACGCATGCATCCACATCCACCGTATTTTCTTGGCGGGATTGCCACGCTTTGCCTGCACTTGCGCCGAACCCAAACCCATGGGAACAGAGATTGGCAGATAGATACTGGGTTAAAGATTTCTGAAACGAAACAGAAAAACAAAAAGGGCTTCTACTGGTATCTAATTCGTCAGTCTGTTTACTACATACATGAAGCTTAGTATGCAAGAACGACTTTTACCCACTAGGCTAGGTATCTACAAACCCAGAAGAGGCATTAGAAGTAGGTAGGACAACGTATAGAATGACTCTGAATGCGGGGATCAAGATGGCGATAGCGAAAGTATGGCGGACTGGCTAAAAAGGGCATAGCCCCAAAATGTGTCTGTCAGCCAATGAGACGCCCTCCCACGTCCCAACGCGGTCGTCACGTTAGTGCGGAGCGCGGCGATTGGCCTGGCACGTCAAAACTGTCCAAAATCGTCGCGTCCTTCACTTCAACACGCTCAGTTCAATTCATTCATCCATGCACACCCCTCTTTTTCTCTCATACATACTTCGCCTGTACACGTGCGCGCGGGTTGCGTGTGGAGGACGAATTGCCCGTTCCTTGGGGGGATTAGGCAAAGGAGGGAAAGGGCCGGATTTATGAACACTCAAAGCGCCAAGGTTATTCCCAACCACCTTTTGATCCAGACAGGAAATTGTTTAAAGTGAAGTGTTTAAGCGGTAAGGACACCAATCAGAGTCCGAGACCGCCGCCCACTTCTCGCGAGGGCGCTTAATATCGAATGAGTTACGCGCCGAGGTGGGGTGGGGCTCTGGCAGCGCTTAAGTAGTTTCTTGGCATTTCGTTGGTTGCCTCTGCTTTTTGCGCCTGGCGCTTAGATACATGTTTACTTCTGTTCTCTTGAGTGGGCAGTAGTCAGGAATAGACGAAGGGAAGAGAGGGAGATGATGATGAGAGGTTTGTTTTATGTGATATCAGATGATTGACTGGTTTGAGATGGAGAGGCGAGAAGAGAGCCCTTAAATGTTTATCCCTTTGCCTACTATCTCTGCCCATTTGATAGAGGTAGCCTACCCAGTGACAGTCTTGCGCCATGATACATCTCAGCGTCTATTTAAGATTGCGTGGCTACTGTTAAGCTTATAATAACCTACCGTTTATTATGCAGTACATTGCTCCCAATATGTATATTCAAATGACAAAGCCCCTATAGGCTGGCCTGTTTATTAGTGATGCTTTATCTATTTACGCATTATCTAAAGCACAAACTATGCACTTGGTCTGAAAGCCAAAATGTTCATCCAGACTTTTTGCACTTCTCAAATAGGGTTATATCAATATCCCTGTTTAGAATCATGTTATTAGTAGAACTAGAGTGCGATATAATTTGCGGTGAGCGCGTAAATGATCAGCTCGTTGACTAGTATGTACTTTTACCTCACTCAGCGAGTGCTATTGCAAGTAAACCTTTCAGAGTAGAGTCTTAGCCGCTGCGTCTAGATTTGTTTATACGATAGTCCTACCTCAGTGGCTAGAGCGGCTATCTGAAAACCTCAATATCCGGAAGGAAGACTTTTGCTGTGTGTGTGCATTTTTGTTACTGTTCCGCTTCATCACCGACTTCAGCTGCCGCTCGCTAATTTCAGTAGCCGAGCCCAAGCCGGGATCGCTAACGCTCCCTACCTTACATAACCTCTATGGGACTCGCCCCCAATTTCCCTTCTCTTCCCTTTTTGTGTGCGACAAATACGTAAACGATGCCACCATCAAGCGCAAGCGCGATGTGTGTGTACTTAGCGTCGCAACCCGAAGGGAGAAGGAGCAACCCGGAAGTAGATCATTCCCTTCAGTGAGGCTTTTCCACTCCCTGCCCTTCAAATCCCTTTTGGAAAAAGCAAAGGGATTCAACGTCGAAAAATAGACCCGTAATCAATCACATGGGCTTTCGCGATTCGCTACCAAACCAGAACTTTAATTGAACTGAGCGGGAGTGAGCGCGGCAAAGACAAAAAATGTCTACCTAACAGACTGCTGGGCACCTGAATAAGCGATGGGCGCAGAATAGACCCCCAATAATTATGAAATCCGCTATAGCACTACGAGATGGCTATACTTAATGTTACGCTGCACTACTTTCGCATAAGAGAATGGGTTCTGCTTTCCAGTCATGGGGTGCATCGTATGCTGTATAATAGCGCATTATAGTGAGCAGATATGTGCTTCCAAAGTCTCATTGCAGTGTGCATAATAGTCGTGTGTCGCGATTTCGTTCGTCGCGATGCCGCATACCGCATACCGCAGTAGGGTGCGGGTATGGCAGGCGTGTACCGTGTCCATTCAACACCAGTCGAGCAGAATTTGTAGGGCGGACGCATACGTTCGCGTCAAATAGGATAACCTACGTGGAAGAAGAGACGCATCGCCCCATCGCGGGTGAAGGAGAAAGAAAGGGTCCTCTCCCCACACCCGCGTTGACGCTCTGCAGGGTGTACCAATTAGGAATCGAGTGTGTATGCAGAAGAGGCCGTACCCACTGAGGGCACTAATGCAAGACCCATGCGGCCGTCAACGTGAGTACACTGCAGAATTGCATGTATGTATACTGGTATCCATAAATCAGTTCTCTAGTATGTAGTACGTGATGTGTCCTTGGTATTCCTGAGTGACTCATATGTGGACGCCTGCATATCTCGACTTTCCCTTCTCTCTTCCCTGCCGGTGTCTTTCTGCAAATGGGAGGAAACGTTGTACCAAATGGGGAGCAACGATATGCAGTGTTCTCTTTTGTCCCACTCCGAAGCTGTTGAGCGTCGCCCTGTTTCCCGAGATAGCCCCCCGGATATTCCTGGCCGAAAGGCTGTGTAAACATTTTCCCTTAGTAGGTAACGAGCATGCGCCCGGGCAGGATCTAGAAGAAAACAAAGCATGTCCCTAGATTAGATATTTCTGATACCGGTATGTTTATTTACCTGCTTTTATTTAGGTGCGCTTGTGATAACGATATTGCCCAGTATCCAAACAGAACAGCTATCTGACGAATACCTTAACTAGGGTGCTACAGCACACGGGGATGGTCCTTCCTAGAAGTTGTGTTTAACAGGGCGGAGGACAAGGTAGGCGCCAGTGTGCCGAGAAACTAGGGTTACCCATTACTATACCTTAGCGACTAGACCTAAAATGGGTATATCCCATATCCGTGTATTTTCGGTACGTGGGCGCAAGTACAAGTCACCTTGGCTCAACCTCACCTCTTTCCAACCACCACCAGCATTACCACCACCCTTCGGCCCAACACCTTGACTAGCCCAACCCGATGGGCCAGTCTCGGTGGGCATGGACTATGATGTAGGTTACATGATGCTTTTCTCCCTAGCTTGCCAGTTGTTTCCACTACCCCATGTTTCAGAATTGCTTTCTGCATTCGAGCTTCTCGGGTTTCCTTAGAGCTCTATCGGGTCCATCGTGAGCTGATTTGCATCCGGGCCACCACCGCCCTATGCAGCCGCTTTCGAGGATAAGAGGAAGCGCCGTCCTCCTCTCTGTTTCCTCTTCTTCCCTCGTCAGTTCCAGTTCTTCAGTTTCACATCTAGACCAATACATTTCTTTCTTTTTTCCTTGTCTGTCTTTGCTTTCCTTATCACTTAGACCTGTTCTCGCGGCCTTCGGCCCATCTCACAGCCTTGGTTCCCTCTTCTCACATTTGCATCGGTCCCGTTTTCATACATATTCATCTGTGTCAAGACTATCTCGTTCTGGTGGAGCTGGTTCTCCCCATTCATCCTCTTCCAATAATCCTATAATCCGCTTGTTCTAGTCAACGCCGACAAGAACTTCTTGCTCACCATCGATATGGCTGCGTAAGTCAAGCATCCAGTCGCACTAGTCGCAACTATCCTACCTACTTTTTGTACTAATATTTTCCGTCGAGAGCAGTCTGGTAGGAGACATGTCTTTTGGTGACTTCACTTACCCTTCCTGCGAGCCGGTCACCCCGCCGAGCTATTCTTTTGATCCGTCTCTGCTCGAAATCTCGTATAATCCCGGGCATGCTCGCTCAAGCTCGTACGGTTCTATATGTTCTACTACCGAGACGTCGCCCTCCGACTCGGTCAGCACGCGTGTCACTACTCCTTCGTGTTCCCCGCCACCAATTCGGCAGCATGGTCCTATCTTGCTCCCCAAGATCCGTTCTCAGGACCAAACAATTGAGTCGCCGCCCAAGCGTGTGAAGATATCGAATACTCCTGTGTCAAAGGCTCCTCGCCCCGGTAACTTCCGACCATCACACACTCGAAGCTTCACTAATCCTGAAACCATCAATTTCAACAATTCCTTCTTCGCGCCAGCTGAAAACCATGTCTCGTTTTCCTCATCTTTCTGCTCGCCTATGACCTTTGCCCAGGATGCCATGGTACCTCGACGCGCTTCAAGCGTTGGCCTTGACTGCTCTGCGCTTGAAAAGTATGGTCTCCCCACCTATCGTCACCAAATGCCGTCGTATGTGCCCGCCATGTCGCAGCCGGAACACCAGCCGGAACAGTTTATGTACAATTTTGCGCCTCGGGCCCCCTCACCCTTGAGTTTGGCCTCCACTCCGGACCCCACGCCTTCGACCACACTGATGAATTATCTGACAACCTCCAACCCGGCCCCCTCATTGGTCCGCTCTATTTCATTTCCCCTTAGGGACCCCAATACCAAGCACTTTTGGTGGGATGTCCGTCAGGTTCGGCAGTGGTCCGCGTTCAATCTCAACACTATCTTGTCACTTCCCGGTGCATCGGCCCTCCTCAACTGTCCTGTCCCAGCGCCTCTTCTTCCTCAACCCCCTACTAGCGCGCGTCACCCTGAAACCGAGGCCGCATTACATAGCATTTACGCCACGTACTATATTCCGAAGCTCAACTCTGCCCTCGCATTAACGTCACAGCGAGCTCTCCAGTTCTCGGTTCCCCCTACGAAGGCTACCTCCTCTTCGCCGAGCAACCACCTCATTGTGGCGAATATGGCGGGTGATTCATCCATGGCAGCGACCATGTTTGGCGGCAACCCAACCGCCCGAGTTGTGGGGCTTGTGAAATCTTTTGACCGTTTCAACACCGGGATGCGGGTAGAAGGTAACATTAAACGTGTCGAGTACCTGCGCGGGCTGGCGCACTTGCACCACGTCATGCGCGAACATGGTACACGGTATGGCTTCATCCTGACTGAGATTGAGCTCGTTCTTGTCCGAAACGGAGGCGAAGGGACCCCTCACTTTGGACACCTGGAAGTGACCAGCGTCCAACTCGCTGCCACGGGTGATGACGATGCCGAGAACGAGAACTCGACTCTGACAGCGTGTCTTGCCCTTTGGGGTCTGTGCATGCTGGCTGGTGATGAGCCAGTGCCCGGCCACGCGCGATGGAAGGCCGAGATCGGAGCCCCCGCCGAGGGCACACGTCGCAAGGTTCTGCCCCGCGACGACTGGATGCCCAAGCCGCAACTCGCTGAAAAGCGAGAAGCAAAGCGTGCCAGAGGCTGGGTTATGCCCGAGGATCCAATCGGGCGGAAGGAGCTAGGCAAGAGGGGTGTGCGATATACCAACCTCAGCTGTTAAAAGTAGATTCTTATAGCATGCAACTGGGCTGGTTCCTAGCTTTGCACCTTGGGTTTATGGGTTTTTAAATAGGTTCCTGGCATGGTTCATCTTGATTTTCTTTTCACCGGGGCGGCTTTTTGGTTGGAGTCTAGGCCGGGACAAAGTTCACGATTGATGAGGATATGGTCACCACAGATAAAGGACGGCACTAGCAATAGTGATTTACATAGCTTTTTTTGAAAACTTTTGAAAAAAATCATTTAAGAATTGACTAGCTTGTTTTCTGTGTGAAGGAGGCCTTGTGTTCTATAAGTTAGGAGTTCTTAGGTGCGAAGTATATAGCCCTCCTGAATGGTCCGGCCCATGCCCTTGGGGAGCTGAGAATGCAACACGATATTGTATATCGCCCGGTTTTAGTATAGGTTAGGTACATATACCCTTTCCTTACTTGCTTCGCCCTTAGTCTAGTGGAAACGAAGTGAAAAAGGGGAGTCTTGTTATATCATATATACCAGCCGCGCCCTCATATTATTCTCTCTTTTCCATCTGTCTGTCTTTCAATTTATTCTTTTTCTTTTTTTTTCTTTTTTCCTTTTTCTTCGCCTTATTTATTTATCATAAGGGCTCAGACCAATAGGCGTAACGCATAAGAACCATGAGTAGTCGGGCTATATTCACGGAAAAAGTATTTATATACTCGTTAGCGGAAAAGCTTATCTTGTCTTGTCTCTTCTTGTTTTTTTTCAGGTATATAAATGAGATGAGTGGGAAGCTAAAGAAAGTAAAGTAAACTAGGGTTAGGCTAGGTACTCACGATAGGTATCACGCAGCACTCCGCGTACATCCCGCTCCAGGCGCATATGTTCTGGAAGTCGGAGCCGCTTAGGGGTGTTATTTGGGCTAGGTAGGTATTGAGAGTGTTAGTTTTGATGTTTAATGTTTGATGAATGATGAATGATGAATGTTGCTGCTACGTCGACTGATATTGGTAGGAAGAGTTGATACGAGGTGGATGCAATAGTATAGATAAGTTTGTAGTTTAGGGGAGGAAGAAAAGGGAGGTAGGGAGGAAGCGTACGGGTTGAACAGTCTATGGGATATCCCAAGGGGTCTAGCGAACAGCAATAAGCCCTGTTGTAGAGGCCGGTTGGGCACGGGTCGTATATATCCCGCTCTTGTGCGGGCGAGGGTAATGCGAGGGCTGCTCCGGCTCCGATATGAGCGGTTATGGTTATGATGGCCGTGAGGGGATGAGATTTCATGTTGGGTGTTGAGTGTGACGGAAGAAAGCGGGTTTAGTATTTATCTAGGTATTCACAGCGAATGATGACGAGGATGAGGATATGGAGGTTATTACTAGGACAGTTCAATTCGGTGGTCGTGGCTGACTGACTGTCAAGCTACTTATACTGAGCTACGTCGGTAGGTTAGAAGACATCGATGAGGATTAATATATGTCATGACTTTCGCTTAGGTAGTTCGTGCCTACAGTAGGTAAGCAAGTATACGACGGTACCAACCAACTCATCACATCGCGATCGAAGATTCAATTCAAACGGTATTCCGTGAATCCAGAACTCTTGACATTGAGAAGTTCTTGGTTTTGGGCGTTCGTAGCTGAAGGCTTGGCAAGCCTCTTATCACCGCTCTTCATGCAGCTGATGTTGTTGAGTCTTGGAAAAATGCATCTTACACCGTTGAAATCTGGGGTCGGATAGAGGGGCCGTTTGTCGTTTCGTTAGCGCGATATGTAATTAGTTGGAAAGAAGGATGAATGGTTTGAAGGATCCGCTCTCGGTACCAGATAAAAGTGACCTTTGACCATGTAAGACTATTCGCGGTGAGGAGTCAGTCATCTGATCATTGGCAGGTCAGAGTTCGATCTCTGCGTTGTCACTAGATGGGTAGTCCGCATGAGGGTCTTGGGATTAGAGGAAGGACAAACGGTCGCTAAGAAGCGATAGAGGCGACTTGACTGCATGCTCGTGGTGGCACGAATGAGGTTGAAGGCACGGTATGTGGCTTTCGAACTACAGTGCGTGTCATTTTCTCATGTGTCAACACTTTACGAATGTCTAGAAAGTACGTATATTTCGAAACTCGGTATGACAATGGGTAGCTTCAGCAATCTATACAACATACAACAACCCAAGTGTCCTCTATTCGTTCGATCCTGGCACCGGACGGTTAGAAGTGGGTCTTCGGGATTATCTGACTTCAATTCACTCCTCCTAAGCTCGCCTACCGAGCTCCTCCTCATTGCTTCTGCTCCTTGCTAACGAAGGGTAAATAATTACGGCGTAACCTAGCCTACCAGCCTCCCTAGCCTACTTTAGCTAGATTTCTGCATACTCATTACAATCAATCTCACATAACTACCTCCTTAATCCAAGTCGCAACATCAAGATCTAACTACGGTAATGTCCACCCAACAGCGACTGGGGCCACCCGTCCCCGCGGTCCCGGCCGACGCCGCCCGCATAGCGGAGATCCACATGGCGGCCTTCAACCCCAACGCCATGCTGCTGGCGCAGTTTCCTACGCCGGAGGCGCGCAGGGGATTACTGGAGAGTATACGCGTGAAGGCTTTGGCGGATATAGCGGATCCGAAGATTAGTGTGCTTGTTGTTCGGTGTTGCGATGCTTTTCCTTGCCCTTCCTCTATTACCCCCTCCTCTCTGGATCACGCCGAAAGAGAAAGCGGAGGAAAGGGAGGAAAAGCAGGAGAAGAGGGAGAAAAAGAAAAAGAAAAAGAAAAAGAAAAGGATACCAGTACAGCAAGAAGAGATAGCAATAGCGGGGGGCTAGTAGTAGCATTCGCAAAATGGTCGCATCCCCTAACGAAAAAAGATCGTGATGAGGGGTATAAGGAAACAGATTGGATATGGCCGCCAGGCACGAATATGCAAATACTAAATGCGTGGGGAGAGGTCCTGGAAGAGGCTGAGAGGCGGTTTATGGGAGATGGTAATACGCCGTTTTATCGTACGTAACTGTTAACACCGTTCCTTCTTTTTTTTCCCTCTCGTTTTTTATAGGCGAATTGACACATAACTATTTATTTACTTTCACCTACTTATGGCCCCTCTTTTACACATGCCCGCAATACCAAAATTCTACCTAGCTCATTCTTATTGAAAACAAACAACACAGGGCTGAGCTTCATGGGCACAGACCCATCCTACGAAAGGCGAGGAGCGGCTTCGAGATTGGTGAAATGGGGCATAGAGCGCTGCGAACAAGAGGGCGTGCCGGCGTATCTCGAGGGCACGCTGAACGCCGCCGCATTCTACGAGAAGATGGGGTTCAGGGCCTTGGATAGGATATCCTTGAGGTATGAGCTAGATAGCGAGGAGAATAGGGATTGGGTTTACCAGGAAACTGTCTTTAGGTATGACCCTGCTTAGGTAGCCTTGATTTCGAATCATATAATTATAGTAGAATATATTTTTATGAGACTTTATTGTTATGAAAGACTATATCTTTGATCTAACTAGGTACTAAGTACTCCTCGTTTTGCTGCCGCTAGACTGACCATTTGTTGGCCTATAATTTAGAACTCAAAAGGAGCAGAAATCTGTACGAAAATAAGTATTCTCCACCGCCGTGCTCATCTTCCTAAACTTGGCGGCCGAGAGCCGATCTAACAGATAATGGATCAAATCTACAGGACGAAAGTATTAGCCCGATATCTTAGAATGTAGTAGCCGAGGTAGCTGTTGTAATGTAATACCCGGCATAGAGCGATAGGCAGGTAATCACTCATTCAAGTTGGTGGTGAAACAGAAGAGAAAGGGGGGCTTGCATGTGCTTGTACTTGTCTACTACTTACATCCTTTGTGCTTAAGAAATGTCCCTGTAGTTTCCTTGGAATCTGGCCGCACGACGTGGACGTCCAGTTGGATTGGCGTTGGCTCCGGCAGCGGCGCCAGCACCAGCACCTGCAGCACCTGCACTAGCAGCACTGGCCGCACCGGCGGCTCCAGCCCCAGCACCATCACCGGCAGCATCGGCAGCATTGGCAGCATCAGCCGCACCGCCGCGACCTCCGCGTCCTCTGGCTCTACCTCCCCTTCCCCCTCTTCCTGCTCCGGCATCTCCGGCATCTCCATCACCTCCAGCATCTCCCCCTCCTCTTCCACCTCTTCCACCTCTTCCACCTCTTCCACCTCTTCCACCCCTGCCACCACCTCTCCCGCCCCCTGCGCCTCTACCACCTCTACTGCCCTTGCCGCCTCTCGATGTAGACCTACCGCCAGTCGCCTTCGTCTTGGCCTTCGTTTTGGCCTTAGTCTTAGCCTTTGTTCGCTTCCCCCCGCGTCTAGTCTTCCCATCGGGTTCATAATCTTCGTCGGGCTCATCGTCTTCTTCAGGCTCTTCCCCTTCCTCGTTATTGTCGTCTTCTTCAGGCTCTTCCTCCTCCTCGTTATCATCGTCTTCGTCGCCCTCATCTTCTTCCTCTTCTTCAGGCTCAAATGATGAGTCAGGCCCAGCGTCCTTCTTACGTCCACCCCCTCTGCGGGGCACAATAACCTTGGTAGGCGCTTTATCTTCTTCTTCCTCGTCGTCTTCGTCGTCCTCATTTTCTTCGTCGTCGTCCTCCTCTTTGGCAGCTTCAGTACCCTTGCTAGGACCGGTTCCCTTAGCTAGCGCCTGATCCTCATCGTTGTCTTCCTCGTCCTCATTTTCTTCCTCGGGTTCATCATCTTTGCTGGGTCCAGTTCCCTTGGCCGGCGCTTGATCATTATTTTCATCTTCCCCGTCCTCCTCCTCCTCCTCCTCCTCCTCCTCCTCCTCCTCATTTTCTTTCTCAGGCTCATCATCTTTGCTCGGCCCAGTAGCCTTCCTAGGCCCAGCGCTCTTGCTAGGTCCAGCCCCTTTGCTGGGCCCAGCACCTCTACTAGGTCCAGCCCCTTTGCTAGGCCCCTTGCCCTTTGCAGGTTCCTGGTCGTCATCATCATCATCATCATTTTCGTCGTCAGGGCGGAATCGATTTGCAGGGCGGGCCGTCTTCGTTTTCTTTGTGGAGGCTTCGGAGTCGCTGACGTTGATGGATCTAACCCTCTTCGCGGGCCTTGGTCTAATTCCGTCGGATTCACCGCTAGAATCGGGTCCGGGGATATACCTGGTACGTCCTCCGACGGTCCTAGAAATTTCTAGGATTGGCCTCATTCCCTTTCCTCGTAACGGACGTGCTAAAGGACGTATAGCGCCGGTAGAACTACCGGCGCTACCTAGCCTGGGGGCAAACGTTATGCGCTTCGGCGGGGCTGGATCTGCTAGGGCGGATCCAGGACCAGCAGTAGTACCAGCAGGAGCGCCAGCGGCAGTACCGGCAGGAGCACCAGTAGAAGTATCGGCAGAAGTATTGGCAGAAGTATTGGCAACAGTAGGGGTAGAAGAGTCGGCAAAACTTTTAACAAAACTTTCGGCAGAAATATCGGCAGACGTACCGGTAGGAGCACCAGCGGAAGTATCAGCTGAGGTATCGGCAGCCGCATCACCTTGCGCGCGCGCCAATGTCCTGCGTTTTCCCGCAGTCTCGACTGCTCTAGACGGCTCATCGCTGGCGATTTCTCCACTGTCATCTGGCGCCATGATAATGTTTGGCCGTGTTCCTGCAGCCTTTGAAACTTTCGAAGGTCCTGCACGGCTAGGAGCGACACCGCCATCCGCCGGGGCGGACGCGGCGGCACTCTTCCCACCACGCTTGGCTGGCGTACCTGTCGTCTTTAGGCGTTTTGTTCCGTAGTTAGCTCCTTTAGAGCCCGACCTTGTGCGCTTCTTACCACCTCCAGGTTTAGGGGCTCCGTCATCAGACGAATCGCCAGCGTCGTCGTCCCCGGGTGGGGGTCGTGGCTCCGGCGGTCCAGGACGTGGTGGTGGGGCCGGGGGCTGTAGCTCCTCCTCCGTGCGCCATGTCTTTGTGGGCGGCTGGTAGTGTAGATTCACTATCTTATGCGGGGGTCTGTTAAATTCTCTTTCCCACTTTACAATCGCTCTCAAAGTCCGATGTTTCGCGATGGGATCTGGTTCTGGACGAGCGCGTGGCGACTTCTGGCGGACACGATCGCCACTGGGATCGCCTTCGCTGCTGTCGTCGCTGCTCTCATCACCCTTGTCATCAGATGGCGGCGCCCACTTATACTACAGATATCAAATTAATATTCCAATTCACTCCAAGGCGATTATCTCCATCGAGAACATTTTAAAAAGTGTGGGATCCGACACTTACTGGCATCGGGGCTCTGGGTCTACTCCATGACATATTGAGTTGCCTAAAGAATGGAAATGTTAGCAATAGAAAACTGCACAAGCAGAAGGCGTATCAAGCCATAGAATGTTATAAATTTGTGAGAAAAAAAAAAGGGGGGTGGGGTAATGGGCCTAAGTAAGGATAAATGAAAAGAAGACGGAAAAAAGAAAGAGAGACCTACTTCCACCAATCCGTTGGTGTGTCTTCTTGTAAGGTTCGGTAGCGTTCTACCATACTTCTTGCCAATGGCAAGACATCCCGCACAATGGTGTCGAGAGATGGAAGACGTGTGTAGTTTGGAGCCGTCACATTGTCGATTGTTTGTACGTCAGTTATGTCACCTCGATCGAAGCCGTTGTACTGCCACTTCTCTAGCGTATTGATGAGTTCGCTTGAGTATTGCTTGTCTTTTCTATTTTTGTTTCTTGCAATACTTATGGTCCGGCTTGTATCTCGGACTAATAGTTCACATAATATTAGTTAGCCAAACCCTGCGGCCCGTTATACTTCTGAATACGGGCGTGGAGTTTAAGGGATTGGAGGCCGAGGAGACCATCCTCTATTTTGTGGCGCAGTGTACAGAAATTCACCTTGTCTGGAGTTGGAAAAACTTACCAGGTATCTGAAATAGTTCCCTAGGATCGCTAGGCTGCATGAGGGCACAGCACAGGGCCTTGATTACTCCAAATAGAGAGTAGGTGTCTTGCCATTCTTCTCTCTCTGCTCGTCCCCAGGGACCGAGTTTAACGTTACGTGGGTTTTCATTAGCTTCGCATGCTTTTCCAAAGTCCCCCAGGACTACCTCGGGGAATGCATTGCTCTCATAGCCCAGTTCAGGTTCTGGACCATGATGGAACTGATAGTGCAGGAAAACATTGCTGGGAGATATATCGCGGTGATGTATTGCTTTGCGGTATTCATGTTAGCATCTCCGGACGACCATCTCGCGAAACCCGCGAGTGTATTTTACTTACGCTCCCAATCAGTTTTCGGCGGGCCGTCAGTGCCAGGTAAGACACCGGTGTGCAGGTACCTCACAGCTTCAATGAGGGTTAAGAATACGTGCCATACTTGATTATTGATATCAGTCAGTTTTACTATAGCAACTACAAGTAGATGAAGGGCAGGGAAGCAAAGTAGTATGACTAACTAAAGTGTTCGGGCACAGCACGGCTCACTGCTTGAGCTCTAGTAATAAGATCGGCAAGTGAGCCCCCGTTGTAAAACCTATAAATTATCTCAAGGTCAACGGGAGCTGAAATACAAGTATCGAGACCAACGAGAGCTCACCTCAGATATACGGATTGTGCGGCCGGGGCAACCTGTTGCCATAGTATCGTCTCATTGAAGTAGGTCCGTGTACAACCGCGTACGGTGAGCGGGCCGATCAACCGCCGTCTGGCCTGAGGAGCTGTTGAGAACCGGAGGTCTGCTGCGTTCAACAGTCTGCCAGGTTCATCGGTTTCGCACGTTGCGCCTTTAATCCTTGTGGTTAGGAAAGATCGCACGTGTGAGGGAATCGTGGGATCTCAAAAAGGCTGCTCTTGGTATAGTTGCGCTTGACATACCTTGCCTACATAGCTTGTTGACCAAGAGATGCCCGGTCTTGACGGACTGGACGAATACTGTCCGCTTTTTGGCCTGACCGAGGAAAATGAAGCCATCCGCCTGAATATTGTTATCGATGGACCACTCCTTGATCGGAAAAGGAATCTGCACTCCGCGGTGATGATACGGCGTACTGCTAGGGAATGCCATCTTGCCGTACAATATCCAACACAAAAACTCGCTACAGTTCGTAATGATGGAAATCCATAATTACACTGCCTAGATTGTTTCTGTAGTATTCATCTACTGCTGGAGATATCGCGGGGGTCGTAGGTCCCTGACAAAGAACATGGCAGTAGACGGCATCCCGTTTGCGGACGTACCACAAAGTGTCCCGCCTCCGTGTGTGATCTTGGACAACCATGGAGCTCTTTGGGCTCTTTATCTTGCTGATCTTTCAAAGCGCAATACAATCCATTATTGCGCACTCGAGCAAGCGAGTAGCTTTCTGTTCTGCTGGGAACGGTATGAAATGTGAAGGACAAATCATGACTACGGTGCACCGTTTGTGGCAATAATAGGAGACGGTGAGCAATTTTGTGCAATGAGAAATCGATTGATCGCTTTCCATTGGGTATATCTGGCAGTCTGGTGATAGATTGATCTTCCTACCCTAGATTGGAGATGTAGAGTGGTTGTTATAATTGCTCATCACGTTTTTATTTCTATTTCTCAAGTTGTGGACGTCAGGTCATAGAGACACGTACTTTTAGCACGGTTCGCTGCTGAGACTCCCTGAAGGACGGAAGAGAGGGGTGCCGCAAGTACTGCAACCGTCAGTGGTGCAGTGACCCCCTGGCTACCCCCATTTAAGCCGCAGTGTTATTTCGTAACAACAATCACCTCAGATTGCTAGCAACGCGTGAGAAAGAATAAAATAGAGATATTCATAAAGACCGAGGATATAACATCATGAATTTTAATGAATAGTGTTTATTGGCATTGATTACTATCACCAAGCGCCCCTGAGTGGAAGGAAAACGCTGAGCCTCGGGAAAGAGGACCGGGTGGTTATGCTGCCCTGCAGGTGAGAGTGCTTTGCATCACTTGAAGACAGGCTGTTCTCAACATACCTCTTATAAGCATCAATCCAAGGAAGGCTCTGTCTGTTAAAAACATTTTAAACGATCCGTTGGACGTGAAGCCTTAGAAAAACTATGCCCATGCCTCGCCTTAGTAAAGCTGGATGGCGTGATTCTAATACACAACAAAGCAGTATTTATCCCATGGTAAGTTATGCAAATTTTCCGCTTGGAATTGTCTAGTCTCTAAGGCTAGTATCGTAGTTGGGATACGGCTACGATACTGCTTGACCTGCATATTTGGTCATGCGTTTGAAAACTTAAATCGTGTCGCCTGAAAACATACAGTATGGGGACGGGCTACCCGGTAAGCACTTTTATAGACCTGTACAGTTTTGTAAAGGTACACACAGATATTTTTGGAAACAAGACAAGGGCCCATCTCTGCATCCAGACGTACATAGCACTGTTTCGTTACCCCAAATTTCAGCTCTGGTATGTAGGATAGATATTCGAGAGGAGAATCTGCAAGCGTCGTAAAGGATTTAGAGATCAGGCCCCAAGAGCAATCAATGTCTTCATAGTTTTCGTTCAAAGAGACAATCTCTTTTACCGCGCTCTCATACGTACTTACAAATGTCATTATTAAATTCAGAAGAGACATATCTCTCAGGTTGTACAAATAATCAGCGATTTGAACAAAATTTTATTAATCGATGCTTCAAAGCTCTCACTTAGCTGCCTTTCGACGCTACATTGCGACAGCTACAATAACGTCATTGGAGCGGAGTAAGACCACGTGGTTCTGACGTCTCACATTAAATACCTTGTAGTTAGCGTATCCGCTAGGAACCTCCTGGTACAGTGCATGCTAAAGATACCTATCAGGCCGGGCAAGAAGTGCCTGGAGTATGCCTGTAAGCCCCCCATGTAGGACTTCTAATATGGATATTCCTCATAAACGCAATGCTACGACGTAGTACTTTATTGCATTTTCGTGCAGCACAGCAAATGTAAAGCAGCCGGTTCTGCGCATAGAATGTGCTCGGGCGTCTCGAAAGGATGATCCGTTGCGTATCAATCAACAGTCCTGCTGCCTACAGTTGATAGGTTCGGGGTTCGCCATTTTATGGTAAGGATGCAGGTGTGCCATGCAAAGCATTGGGCAAATTCCCCGGCTTTCCTTACAACTGCCTTGAGCAAGGGGACCCTGAACAGGCGCTGCGCGACTCTATATTAAGCAAACTCTGCGGAGTTCTCGAGTAGGATAATTGCTTCTTTTGGTCAGGTGCCTATTGTGATCCTGGTTTTGGGCAACAAGACCGTTGTCGAGAGAGAGAAACATAAAACCTACATACATAGGACCCTGACAAAATTCACCCTCATCATACAAGCATCTACGTACCTAGGCCACAAACTCTCCGCCGTATACAACAATTCGATTATTGGAACTATCAACGAAGATACTGGAACAGAGAGTGGGAGAGATAACAATCACAATTCCCTATGTTCAATCTCGTCTCCTTCGACAGAGGGACCAGACGCTGGGCCAAAGCGTCAAACATGGCGCGACGGCTCGGCCGAAGTCGATCACGACCCGTCGACTCGCACGACGAGCAGGATCCAGGACCGGCGTGCACTGACGATACTTCGGCGGCGGCGGCGACAAGATGGGTAGAAGCAAAGGCTCGTCGGGAGAAGGACAAATTGCCCCTCGCGATCACAATTTTAGACAACCCCGGCTCCGTAGACCGTCAATCGGATTGTCCCCTGTTTGCGAAGCTCCCTGCCGAGCTGCGTGAGGTCATCTGGAATTTTGCACTCACTCGATACGAAGTCCCGGGTACTTGTTATCCGCTCCACAAGCCCTGTGCGCGCCCCGGACAGGCAGGGCCGCTCAGAGTCGCTGTCGAGCTTCTTCTCACTTGTCGCGCTGTCTATCTCGAGACTTTCCTCATCCCCTTCCGGGTAAACCCCTGGATGGTGTTTGACGGCCACCCAGATGTCGTGCCTCCGCAGAATGTACTGCAATGTACGCCCTCAAATTTGTATTTAAGCGGGAAGATGCGTCCTTGGCAATTTGCGAATATCACATCTGTTGTTATGAGCGTGCAGCAGTTCACGCTAGAAGGCGGTATGCTATCTGGAGAATGACAAGTATCTTGATAAACACTCAGTGCTGACTATTCCCAGGCTCCGTGGAGCGAGTGTCGCGTCTTGCGGGCAACAAAGGCCGCCACCAGGGTCACGAGGCGAAGGGCATTTCACTCGTCGGTTATGCTTCGTTTGGGCCGCCAAAAGAGACAAAGTCAGTGGCATCTGATACATGTCAGAATCCTGGCAATGCAGAGAACCGCTCCGCCCTTATCCGGAACATATTCACGGGGCAGAAGATAACGCGCCTTACCATCCACATGTCGCGGACTGACTGGTGGACCTGGGCGTCGAGGCCACAAGATGACCCTCACGAGAGGTTGCGTCTCGAGCCCATGATGAACATCACAGACCGACGCGACACGAGCTCGGCCATGGAAAAGGGCTACGAAGCCCGGAAAGAGGGACAGCAACCCGATTTCAACCTCGACGATTTCGAAAAGCTGGGACGATGGGGCATGCAGTTCGCAGAGCACTGGCCGGACCTGCAACAACTTGAACTAGCCCTCGAGATGTACGACATCAAGGAAGATCAGCTAGATTCGGTGATCAAGTGCGCCAAGATCTGGACATTTCCCCTAGGCGAGGGGAGATGGCTTGAGTGGGACGGCAGGAAGGAGTCGATCGTGCGTTGGCGCGGCGCACCCAGATACGACTATGATGATGCGCTCGGTCTTGAATGGGTAAATGATCGGGTACCCACGCGGGAGACGCGAAAGGACAATACGCCGCTCATACGGTGGCGGCCGGAGGACAATGATGATCTTGAGGAGGGATGTGGTCAGGAGTTTGTCATGAAGTCTCTTGTCTTCACCCGGCGATGTGGTCCCGCCGATTCTATTGTTGTGTGAACCTAGGCCAGCTAAGTGCCGGATTACTTGGGGAATACAGACAGGGCTTTACGTCATGCCGCAAGTGTAGGCTCGAATCAAGGAATCAGGAGAACAAGACTATATTTTGGCGATCAGAACGGCTGGCCCAAGCTGTTACAGTAGAGACGTAAATTTTCTCTCCGCTGCGGAAGGATGAAGTCGTCTAAGAAGCATGAATGCCTCGAACGTTATTGAAGTGTTATCTTTTACGTGCCTAGCATTTGCCTGGTAACTTATACGATTATTTCCACCGCGACCATTGTACCAGACAGTGACAAGTACTTCATCTTTTGCCTTTGACTCCGACTTTAGATTCTATTCGATCTACAACTCAATTCTGCTCAAACGGGTACGAACCGAGCCGCTTCACTTTGTTTCACATGGCTTACCCCAAAAACTATCCTTAATAAGACTTTGACAGAACTGGCTACAACGCTCATTGCTTGATACTGCGGATGCAAAAACAGCTACTGCGAATTATCTCTAACCAGCATCTCAGGGGTCTCTGGCCCCTGGAATCTGCGCATCTGGACATCTACATGTCCCTAGATAGAAAATTTCTCCCGGAAACAAACCAAAATAGATACATAGATAGTAACAAAACTATTCGCTTGGCTCGCTACCTAATACTCCCCGTCCAAACCATCCTCAAAAATACAAAGCTAAGGCAAGACAAACACCCAGTTTATCTCAAGTATCTAGGTTAATACATAACCACCCAAAGCGAAGCCTTGCTTTCCTTTCCTTAGGTAGGAGGTACCTGACTCAAATCTTCACTCCCAATACTTCCAGCTCCTCTACCAGAATAGAAGCATGTCTCGCCAAACGCCGCAGCGTGCGAGGGGAGGTGTCCGATAATAGGACTTGAGCGACGTGTGACGCGTTCCTGGCGACTTCATCCTTATCCTTATCCTTATCCTCATTTTCTTTCTCCCCGTCATTGTTTTTGTTGTTGTTGGGTATAGAGTTGGCGGCGAGTTCCTTCCACTGTTTTCTGCTTACGGCAGAGAGCGATTCGAAGTCAGAGACGTCGATACCGTGGGTTCTGGCACGGACCATGAAGTTGAGGGTGCGAGCGACTAATTTGTGTTGATTATCAAGATCGGGGTCGGAGTTTGTTGGTGTTGTTGTTGTTGCGTTTGCGGTGGGAGAGGGGTCTTCTTCCTTTCCTTCCGCTTCCTCGCCAGATTCTTCATAATCATCACCTTTTCCCTCTAGCACCGCTTCCTCTTCATAACATTCTTCCTCCTCTTCTTTCTGTGATTTTTCGATCACATTTCGGACCCGGTTTGGACCTGCAGACGGCTCAGTACCAGTAGGAGTTGGGAAAAAATGAGGAGAAGAAGGAGAAGCAGGGGGAGGGGAAAACATACCATAGAACCCCGGCGGTGTAGGCGTACGTTTAGGTTTAGGTCTGGGTCCGTTTGTACGCGCCTGTACCCTTTTCGACGGGCCCCCAAACATCTCCATGATGTATTTCATGTCTTCGAGTACCAGCCTGCGGTTCTCTGGCCTTATATCCCAGCCCGTCTTTTTGCTACTTTTCTTGATAGGGCCACGGGGGGCTGACCGGTACCGTGGCGGGGCTGTGATAATAGTCTCGCTGTCGTTCTCATGGTCATTATTATCCGAGGCATTCGCGTCTTCTTGTTTCTTCTCGGTAACTTTTCTTCTCTTACGTAGCTCTCGAGTTGACATGGTTGTTTTAGGGTGTGTAGATGCATCAATATTATGTTGCAAGCCGTCGTCACTCTTCTCGACTATTGTGGACACTGTTTCTGCCTCGTTATTTTGATGTTCATGTTCATGACGATGACGCTCCTTTTTTGGCTTGTTTAACACGGGATACCGTACGTATTCCATCTCTTCCTCGTACTCCTCCTCGAACTCAGTCGTGCTGATGTTAGGGGAGTAGATCTCCTCTGTCGGCCACGGGTCGTGTTGGTTGTAATACTCCATGTTGGGGTCGGGATGTAACAAACTGTCCTTATATTTATGCCGTCATGAGGTCGTTTTTGTCCTATGATATAGAGCCCCCCTAATATTGATGGCCTTACGAAACGAGTTCCTGGAAAGCTTGTGCCCGAGGCAGGAGGCTACGATGCATCCTTAATCTCAAAAGGCAAGACGCTGATGACTCCACTATTATCAGACAGAATATGGTAGTTGAGATTGATACCTTCGTTTCTGGTCTCATTGATTCTGGAATATTGCCTTGCGTTCTGGATTCGGGTTTGCTTGTCTGAGACAACCACGTTGAGAATCCGCTTTCAACAAAGCGGGCTCGAGCCAGAAAAGCCGCTTTGTCTTCTACCAGCCAAAACTCAGTTAATTCGTTAGATTTACGGCCTAAACGCATTGGCAAGAGCGACTCCCTGCCTTGTAATCGTCAAAGAACAGAGATTACCCCAATATCGCGGTGAGCATTACAATTCCTAGAGAATGGGGCTCCAAAACAATGGTGCTCATTTCAGAACTTGTGAATAGATTTTCAGATCGTAATCTATACTATGTCTTTACGTGTCGTACGCTAGTACAAAGTCTAGATAGGTTCGGTCATTGGTTTAACCTTTGGCGGCTCCGGCTTTGATCAGAAGAATATCACCATCCTCGACAACATAGTCCTTTCCTTTGGTCATGATCTTACCCTTAGCTTTAACCTCAGCCTCATCGCCGAGTTCCTTCAACGCATTATAGTTATATACGATCGCTTGAATAAACGTCTTTTCAAAATCTGTGTGGATGACACCGGCGGCCTGGGGTGCCTTGGTGCCTTGTCTGATGGTCCACTGTCGCACCTCATCGGTACCAGTGGTGAAGAAGCTGCCGAGGTGCAACGCTTTTCGCATTGTTGTGACGATCTTGGGGAGTGCAGACTCGATTCCGAGCTTCTTGCACTCTTCTTGAGCCTCCGCCTCAGTCTCGAAGTGCGTCAGGCGCTCTTCGAAACAGACAGAGATGGGAAGGATGGGGTCGCCGGCGGCATGCTCCTTCATCCATTCTGCGATCTTTGCCAAGTGCTTGTTCTTCTTCCGTGTGTAATCTCTCTCCGAAAGGTTGACGAGATATACAACCGGTTTGGCAGAGAGCAAAAAGAGGGTGTTAATGACCTCGACCTACGCATTCCAGTTAGCGCATGCTACTCCTATCATTGGTGCAGTATGAAGAAGAATGAGAGAAAGTCAGAGTATGTTTCTTATCTCATGTGCACTCTAGCGTTGTATAATTGAGGCACTCGAAGAGCTGGGATTAGATCAGGCGCTATGGCCCTTTGTCATCATGAAAAGTGGAAGTGGAAGATGTGATCGAACCGGGAGAAGTAAAATCTTACCTCTTTCGGGGTCCAGTTGCCCTTTCGGACATCCTTGCCGTCTTTCAACCAGGCAAGAACCTTTTCCATTATGGCCTCCTCTTCCTTGGCTTTCTTAACTTCCAGACTCTGTCCGCCAACACGAGTCTTTTTTTTCTGATTTTCTATCGCCTTCTCTGTGAACTCGATATCTTTTGTGCGCAGCTCATCTGCGATAATATCTAAGTCTCTAACCGGATCGACGTCACCCTCGACATGGATGATTTCGGCGTCATCAAAACACCGTACGACCTGGAAGATGGCGTCGACGGCGCGAATATGTGACAAGAAAGCATTACCAAGACCGGCACCAGTGGAAGCACCTCTGGTAAGACCTGCGATATCATAGACTGTCAAGTGCGCTGGCACTCGAGATTTGGGATTGTACTTTTCGCACAACCAGTCGTACCGCTCATCTGGTACAATGACACGAGACTCTTCAGGATCAATGGTGGCGTATGGGAAATTCTATCCAAATACGCATGTTAGACATACACATACCATGGCCCACTTCATACACAACGGCAGCGGCAGTTGGGAACTTACAGCGGGGTTACCAAGCGAGCACTTGGTGATGGCCTGGAACAAAGTCGACTTGCCAACATTAGCTAGACCGACAATACCAGCCTTCAAGTTGTTGCCAGGACGGCCGAGAAGAACCTTCTCTTCCGTCGCAGCTTTCTTAGGAGGCATCTTTGGGCGCGAACGTCGGCTTGCGTAGGCACGAGTGGTGATATAGATAGTAGTGCAACTAGGCACCTGAGTGGACAAGGGGGGAAACGCAGAACTCGCTGCGATATGTCGAAAAAGTCGTGTGAGAGAAGCGAAGGGGATGGGAAAGAAAGTAGAGGAAGACGTGGTGAATGAGTCCGGCTGTGGACCAGCCTCAAGGTCTCGTTGAACAAACGCAGGAGCTGTCTGTTCAAGTCAATGACCGTACTTTTGCTTCGAAATGTGGTCGAAGGCAGACCTTGTGTGAGAGAAGGAGGAATTGAAGGCGAAGATGATTGAGTTTTACTTTGCTTTAAGCAAGTCTAGAGTCCTTTTCATGAGGGGCTGGAGGAAAAAAAACCTTGATGCGTAGAGTGGATTCCAAGAAATTGGATTTCCCCGCGGGCCGCCAATCTATTGGTCCCTGGGATTCTACTATTCCACCTTCTGCAAAATACCCCTCCAGCCCCGGAGGCCGGGGCTCAAGTTTTACCGATAATGATACCTGCCAACTGCACTTTAGACGTACCCCATCTATGGGAAGGTGAGGTAATGATGTAGTTACTGATGCATGCCAACTGCAACTGCACGGGCTACATATTGACTTGCCGACAGGGAAAGCCTATTACCTACAGTTGTTTGCTTAAGTGGTGGGCAATTGAGTACCAAGGTGGTTCCGGCCTGGCTCTTCTCAGCTCGCATCAGCCCGTACTCCACTTTATACCTGTTATCTTCCCTAACTAACCTAGATAGGCCCATAAAAGTGGCTATTTCAACACTGGTTTCGGTTGCATTTAGCGGCTCAAGCTCTGAAACACCATACGTAGCTTCCCTGCAAGTACATAATGTGTATGGCTGTCAGTCCGACCTGTTATTCCTTTCTGATAACCTGGGAAGCTGAACAAGCTCGAACGCTTAGAAACGTCCTAGAGGAGGCACGTATTATGGGTGATAAAGCACCAGAATATCCTGTACTTAACCTACATTATTGGTTCACAGCTGCCTACATGTACACAGGTCCATCATCCTGACTCTCTCCCATTCCCTACCAAACAGATTCCTGCATCATCTGACCTAGGCTAGCCGGTTGCGGTTCCCTGACGGAGTGTTTGGCAAACCTCTCGTCACCTTCCATATACTAGTAGGTTGTCTAGTACCTACTCCTCCCAATCCATAGTCAGAGTTATCCGCCTTATAGTTGTTAAACCTGCCGGCTCTTTAACATCCTTTACCGTTGTATTGTATTGTGTCGACAAATTTGGTTCCTCTCTGCTAGATTTGCGCTGTCTCAGAGTTCTATCGTCCTCTCGCCACCCACCATGTCATCCAAGAAACCTTCGTCTAGTAAACCTTCAAGACAGTCGCATAGATCCACGTTATCATTAACAAGGACTGAAATAATCATCAATGTCTACGACCTTCTTCCTGTATGTTATTTCTCTATTGTGTAATACTTGTAAAATCTGATATCTATCGAACTTGTTCTGACCATAGATGCTTCCAACAGCCCGGTCGCCTCTCTTCTGTGCTTTGGACCTTTGGCACGTCCCTCCTACACTCCGGCGTAGTTATCAACGGCAAAGAATATGCGTATGGCGGGCACGATAAACGAGGCGTTACGGGGGTGTACTGGACGCACCCAAAGACTGAGCCTCCCGGGGGCACGTTCCGAACAGAAATCCCACACGGCCTCACATTCGCGACCCAGGCTGAGATCGATTCCATCATACAGCGAGCTTCGATCGAGTTTGACGGTTCCGCCTATAACATCCTGACCCGTAACTGCAACCACTTTACTAGTTACCTTTGCCAGAAGCTGACCGGCCGACCTGGCCCGGGCTGGCTAAACCGAGCGGCAACTATCGGCGTTGCTCTGCCTTGCGTTGTGCCCCGCGATTGGATCGAGCCCCCGGATTTTGAAACGGCCGACGGCGAGTTGCTGGACGATGATAGTGATTTGGATGCCCACGAAGGTTCCAGTATGCTGAGGGCTGAACCTCGACGTACCTTGACTACGTCGTCGAACGACCAGAGTAGCGACGGTTCGTCTCCCGAGCAGGATCACCGGCAAAGTAACAGAGCACAGGGGAAGGGGAAGCAGAAAGATACCATCCGAGATAGCAGTGGTCGACACTTGCCCGCTTCGGAGAGAGCACCCCGCTGAGGATGATGGGGTATGAACTTCATGTGAATTTTGCGGTTTTTGACTCTTCTACCTCTAAGCGTTTGTGGACGGTGGGAGCATGAAATGATGCATAGGCGTTGTGAACGGCGTTAGGGGCGGGCCTGTCTCATCGATACCACGCAAGGGTTCTTTTGGTCGGGCGCAATGGTAGTATTAGGTTTGTTCTCTTCATTTTGATATTTACAAGAATGGATGCCGCCGCAAGACTGGATTTAGGTTGTACATGAGTGTGTTGTACATTTCAAGACTATAACTTATGATACAGCGTTGCTGCGTTTTTGGGTAAATAGGCCCGCGACCCAGCGATTAGGTAGTTGTTGCATATTCAATGACCAAAGCATGAATCCGTTCTTTAACCTAATCTTCTTGGTTTCTTGCTTCTCGTACCACCAAACTTTAGCCTTGTAGCGTCCGATACTTTCCTAATCAGAGGTCGTAGCAAGCGTCCTTCGCTGCCTAGTAGCACCTTGGTACAAGCTTCCCGACCCTGGCCAAATCCACGGAGTACGACTTCCAGGGCGTTGATTTTGCGGTGCCAGGCGCCTTGGTTCAGCTTGTCGAGCACATAAGCACACAGCTGATAAGCAGCGTCGTAAGAGCCGCGCTTTCCCTTCTTGAATCCTATATTTCCTGTCGACATGGATAGGATCGCATTTTTGTTCGGCTTTGTCACAGTAATATGGGTGTTATGCTTGTGCGCATAGATGTGGAAATGGAAAGGTTCCTCCGCAGGGCCCCAGTCTTCGGTAGGCTCGGTATTTTGGTTGTCCAAAGCAGATCTGGTCGGTTCATTTCGAGCCCAAGACATGATATTTGTTGCTAGTAGATGCTGTACCTCCCCATTGCCGCCGTTGCCGTCGGTGCGTGCCCGGTCTCTCGGGGCTTGACCGGTTGGCGGTCTTGCCTGCCACGATGGTGGACTGGTAGATAGCTTCGAGAGGAGTGAAGATGGTTTGAGAAGCGGATTATACTCCCCATCTTGCTTCCTTAAGCTCGTCTGCGAAAAGGCCCGTATTGGCAGTCGATTGGCATGTATCGATAGGGAGGAGAACTTGGAGGTCGTGTTCGCCAGGAGGCGAGTTGTGGATGGGGTCATCTTCGCGGCATCGGTTTCTAGGCACAGTTGAGGGTCTTATTCTGTCTCCCAAGAGACTGAAAGTGCCTAGGATACAATTTGAAAACGAGCGTCTTCGTGGTGACGTGAAGTTATGATAACAACAATTGTAAATCTATCACATCGCAATAGGAAATTTTGCGATGTTATTGAACTGGCCCATGAGTTGTATTAGGTAAGCTCGCACTAGCGTCCCTTCAAGGTAATTAGTTTGGTGGCCCAAGCTTAGTCTTGTCTTAGAAAGGTTAGTGTCGAAGAACTACTAGGTAAGGGAATCAATCTGATTTCTCTGAACGGGGCTGTCTTGTATTCAGTAGGCAGGCCCCATGATTGACTAGCATGCCTCGATGATTTTTTTTTGATTTGCCGATCTCGCCCACCTTCTCAGCATCAACTTGCAACTTGCAACAATCTTGAAGTGGCAAGTCGTACGCGACGAAGACGTCGTCATTCCCTCCTTGTAACTTTATTATTAATTTCTTTCTTTTATTCTTTGGCCATTCTTAAGTATCAAGACCCGGACAGAGACTGGGATGAATATGAGTTCTTTACGACATGTTGCTCGGGGCACTACTCCTGCGTCCATCGCGAGGGCACCTTCGCTGACCGTCTACGCCGGTGGAAGATCGCCAGCCTACAGGAGGCTGCTATCCAGCGCAAATAATTCTGCGCAAGGCAATGTCATATTATCACCCTCACGAATTTCTACGACTCCTCTTACCTCTTTACGGTCCCCTTTCCTCCCCGAGACTATAGCTACGACTCAGTTGCGCAATCTTCATGTAACATCAAGATGTCTCCAAGAGCAACCGAAGCCCGAAAATAAATCAGAACAGACCCCCTCTCATTCCGAATCAGAAGCCAAGCCTGAAGCTGAAGCTGAAGCTAAAGCTGGATCTGAAGAGCCGGGAAAGCAGAAGGCTGACGGCGAGAATGCTGAGGGTAAGGAAAAGGAAGAGAAGAAGGAAGATCTACCCCCACCTCCACCCCACGGTGATAAGACACCATGGCAAGTCTTTATGGAGACTATGCAAACCGAATTCAAAGCTTCGAAAGAGTGGAACGAGTCGACCAAGCAGCTCTCCGATTCGGCCCACCAGTTTAGCGAGAGCGAATCGGTCCGACGTGCGCGGCAGGCATATGAATCTACTACGGGCGCTGTATCGTCTACAGCAGGAAAGGTCTTGAAGAGCTCTGCTCAAGCTGTCGGAAAGGGTGCATCATGGACATGGGAAACCCCGGTCATGAAGGGTGTCCGAAAGGGCGCAAACATCACTGGTGAAGCCCTGGACAAAGCAACCAAGCCGATTCGTGATACAGAGGCATACAAGAGTGTCAAAGACGTCATAGATGACGGTAGCAGCTCAAGATATGGCGGCTGGCTTGAAAAGGAAGAGCGAAGGAAAGCGCGTGAACTGCGTCAAAAGAAAGCTGGCTCGATTCATGGAAAAATAGAGGAGGCAGCCGAGGATCCAAAGTGCGTATACAACTTGATTCATATTAGCTAACCTGACTGACTATTCCAGCGCCGGTACCAATATCACGCTCCACAAGGATGCTGCATGGAGAGAAGCCTGGCGCGATTTCCGTGATCAAAATAAATTCGTTCAGGGTATCTTTGGTATGAAGAATGTATACCAAGAATCAGAAAATCCCTTGATCTCAACGGCACGGAGTATCACCGACCGTGTCGCTGGCTTTTTTGCCGAGAATGAGACGGCAATGGTGATTAAGAAGATCCGGGCGATGGATCCCAGCTTCCAGCTTGAGCCCTTTCAACAGGAGCTGCGAGATTATATCTTACCCGAAGTTCTCGACGCCTATGTAAAGGGCGACATCGAAACCCTCAAACTGTGGCTCTCGGCTGCCCAGTTCTCAGTCTACGAGGCTTTGACTAAACAATACCTACAGGCTGGTATGAAGTCAGACGGCCGAATCTTGGACATTAGACATGTGGACATTCTGAAGGCTCGGATGCTCGAGCCTGGTGAGATTCCCGTGTTCATCATTACCTGCCGGACACAAGAAGTCCACGTGTACCGCAACGCTAAGACGAACGAACTGGCTGCGGGCATGGAAGACCGTGTTCAGCTCGTCACCTACGTTATCGGCATTACTCGCACTCCTGAGGACGTGAACAATCCCGAGACGAGAGGCTGGCGGCTGATTGAAATGCAAAAGAGCGGCAGAGACTACATATAAGAGTTACAGAAACTTATCTTTCTCTTGTGATTGTATGATACCTTGATTTTTTTCGATAAGTGTACAATACCTACAGAAAGCGGGAAGGGAGAGTTTACAGGGTCGTGGTATACGATCTTACAACACCACTCTGGTGCATTATTGGATTCCCGGCGTTGTGTTGACGATTTGCATCATATTGTATGATAGACAAAAGGAGCACTGTTGCCAGGTCACGGAACATGATGTAGTATATATACCTCGGGTCAGCAGTATAGCTAATCACTGCTCTCGAATCAATTCTATTAATGTATCAAAACCAAGGTATCTCAGTCCGCAATCCTCGCTCCTTATTCCTAGTATAGCTGTATATGCGACAAAGACGCACCGTCAGCGCCTCAACGAGAGCGTCTACTATGACACAATGACGACACTTCGACTTAGCTAACCTAGCATCTCAAGGGGACATATTCAATAATCTGCATTATTCTCTGCCACTGTCGCCTCGGCGTCCTTCCGGAACTGCTCACGCACCTCCATTAAGCACTTGCCAAGGAGATTCATCCCCCACTTATGTCGCTTCCCTTCCGCGCCTTTAGCGGCAAACCCAATGCCCCAGATTTTATCGAACGCACTCGCCTCGACCAACTCTCTGTTTCCAGTAGCCAGTAGGACATCCCGAAAGCTAGCAGCTCTGAAAGTCTCGGCGTCATCGCCGTGGCCCAATTCCCACATCCTAAGTCCGTCTCCGTCTCCTTTACCTTTATCTTCTTTACTCTCGTCATCTTCGTCTCCGTCATCAACAACGGGGAGGGTGAATTTGCACCAATTGCCCTCTGTGACGATCCTCTCGCGCTCGCGCTCCCAGACGTCCTGGTCGAAGCCGCGGACGGCGCGGCCCAGGCTCCGCACGTCGCGCGGCGACCTCGTCTCTAGGACTGAGCCGGCTATCTCCGTATCCCCGAAGAGCAGCGCCTTGTGGTGCATCATGTAGTGCTCTGCCGTCAGGTAGATCTTATTTGGGTCCTCCCTGTCCCGGAACGGGAGCGCGAACCATTGGGATAGGTACCCTGTCTTGACTTCCTGCGGCCGCCAGAAGAAGATGGGGTCTTGGTTCGCGACTGATGATGATGAGGAGGAACCTTCTGTTTCGACCTTCTGTTCTGAGGGTTTTGCTTTTTTGGCGGGGGCGGAGGGTTTGTTGACGCCTTTACGTTTCGGCGGCATCTTGATTTGATTTGAAATTTCGTGGTGATGTTACAACAAACCTGTTGGTTGAGTATGTAGTTGCTTTAGCGCTCCAGAGCATCTCTAACGAGCACAGATGAACCTATTATATGGGAAGTTGCTGTCGTTCCATCCGCATGTTATGTATAACATCAGACCCCACTTAACTCTAAACAGCGTGAACAAATGTACAGACCCAGATCAAGTCATTGACCAAATCATGTTCAGTTGCTGCCTGTTTACTCGAAACAGTAGTTCAAGGCACTATCTGCGGCTGAGGATTTGCGGCTGCAGCGGTAAATTCATGAAAGTGTCAAGCGGCCAAGGAACGGTAGTATGCTGGTCCTCAGCTAGTCCTCAGGACCACACCGATTGAGTCACGGACGTACCGCAGAGCGAAACTACGAAAGATGTGGCTTGATTGAAGTCAAAGCCACAATGATCCGAAAACCTAACGACTTATCTATTATTGGGTATTTGATAGAATTTTCTAAAGCTGTCTTGGAAGGGTCCTCTACCTATTAGCTACACATGATTTTGCGCCTTAATAAGCGCCTCTCCCATCACCTCGTTCGTTCACGTGACGCTTCGTATTTTATGGCTGTGTTCATGCTGTGTTGTTAAATGTACCTTCCCGAGTTAACAATATGTGGACAGATTGGCAGTCGCCATGGTTCCTTGGCTGCAAATGATGTGGCCTTACGCGGCGACGTGACACGGGATTGGACTGTTAGCATCATCCCAGGAAAATTCTTTTCGAATCATCGACGAACACGGATAATGCGGTCCGTTGATCAAATACCATCGTCCTAAAAATCCAGCGAAGAATGAATCTCCCATTCCTTTGAAAGCAGGGTCAGGGCCTTCGCCCTCTTGTACTTTGGACATGGACGAGCCCTTTTGCAACGTCTAGACCTAGGTTGGCCCGTGAGACCTACATACCGTCTCAAGGCTAGCGAAAATGATCCGACGGTTCAACTGCTAGCATTCCATTGAGATTTTATCTTCTTTGTCCCTTCAGCGGAGCAACAGCTTGTCGATGGTGTTTGCTTGCTTGTTAATGAAGGCCAAATACCGCCCCCAAGTCACTGGTATGTGGGGGGTTCCCGAGGAGCTGGGAATTTGCATTCACAATGGTTTCCGTTTTCGTGGTGAATGAATGTTTACCATACACAGCAAATAGAAAAATACTGACTTAGTCCAAAACCATGGAGATATCCGATCGAATAGTTGTTGTTGCGTTGTTTATTGCGTTGTTGCTGTCTTACTCGGTGTCCAGATTTCGGGTCTCAGCCGTACTCTTCAATACATACGAGGTCTAACCACCAGCGCAACCGCCACTGCTTAGAAGGAAAGAAGCACTGCAGCCATGAATCTGAATCCCCTATGGGCGCCAACGCGCCGTCTCCCGCGGTACCCGGTCACTCCGCCACCAGCGTATACGGACCACCAGAACGACAGGCTGGCAGGCAACAACCACGGGGTATGCCGGTTCGGTGGTGTGCATCTGCCATTTCGAGCAAGACCAACAACAAGCAGAGATGAGCATCAACCCGCAGTGCGTTCAGGTCATGCGCATACTACGGGCGAAAGTAAACGCCGATCTATGCCAGTCAGGGGTCTCATGGACGATTCAAGGCATCTTGAGCGCCGGTGTTCGATAAGCAACTCTACTTATGAAGCACGCAATTCTCGACCTGCTAGAAACCACAACCCTGACACAAACGACTATGCCGACACGCCTTACCAATGCGAAGTGGGCGACTGTCGCCACAAGCAGCTTCCCGGCGAGACGTACTGCAAATCCCATAAGTGCCGTATAGACGAGTGCGGCGATGTTCGAACAGTAGACTCCCGGTACTGCCTCGCACACAAATGCCGCTTCTGTCCACGACGAGTAGAGGACGAGAGTAGATACTGCGAGAACCACAAATGCGGCGTCGAATCTTGCACGAAGAGGAAGAAAGGGGGTCAAGAATGGTGTACACTTCACGGGTGTCAGTGGCAAGAGTGTGCTCAGGCGCCTATCCTCGGATCCTCTTACTGCCGCGATCACGCCTGCGCGGCTGGACACTGCAGTTCGAAAGTCCTTCGCGACAGCAGCAGGCTAGGAAACTACTGCTGCTGCCACACGTGTACCGAGAACGGGTGTCTGCTCAGGTCCTCCCACGCCGGCGCGTTCTGTGTCGAGCATGAGTGCAGAGTTCGTGGATGCCCTAACCCGCGGCTTTGGGACGATGAACATGGTCGCAAGAGGGAGCACGCGTGCTGCAAGTTCCACACGTGCGTCCAGCGGGAGTGCTTTGCGCCGACGACGCAGATTGGCGCGTTGTGCGATCTCCATGCGCAGGCCTATTCATATTCTTATTCTGGTATGCCTCATCCAGAGCAAAAGAGCCGTGAGAACCGAACCGAAAAGGACAAGGATAAGGAGAAGAAACAGAGTCAGAGTCACAGTTGCAACCACAACCGCTGTAGTTCTCACCGGTGCGATCGATGGAAGACTGATAAGGATAATAACCATCATCGCCCGCGAAGGTCCGATAAGTCATCCTCCAAGGCGGAGGATCCGAACGTAGACAGAGACGACAGCAAAAGGAGTCATCATCATTCCGCGCGCTACCAAAATCTGGAGATCAGGATACTGCGTGTAAACAGATAGTATTGCATCGAACCCCTATTCTCCTGGCCAATTCTTAAGAGTTTGGAGACAAACGTCTTTTATTTTTCTATAAACTTGGATGAAACGTATCTTGAAGGGCTTTGCAAAAGTACATTACCTTTACCAGCTCTATTTGGTACAGAATTAACTACACAATCTTCAGTTCCCTTGAATGAACCTAGGCGCTCTTTGGATCACTTATGAATCTGCATCCTAGAAGGCCTGAAGACATTTCGACCACCACCTCTTGTGTTACTTACTCTTAACCGTGCTTTCCCATACTCAGTCAGAACTATCTCGAACGCCGGTCTAGGCAACAGATCAGGTCATTATCATCATAAAAAACACAGCAACCTTTTCTGATGGGCAGCTGAAACTCTCACCAGTGTCGTCGCCAAGCCAAACTCCAAGAAAACGGGGAGTGCCCTTTTTATGAGTCACAGCAATTGCTTCCATGTCTTAATCAACTTTGTGCAACAGCTAATACCACATTCACGTTCCTTGTCCCGCATTCTTTCTCGCCTATCCAACTATTTAATTACCCGTAGTATCATACTTCCTCTACTTCTACGACTTCCTCTACTTCTACGACTTCCTCTACTTCTACGACTTCCTCTACTTCTACGACTTCCTCTACTTCTACGACTTCCTCTACTTCTACTACTTCTACTACTTTTTACTCGAGGAAACTAGAACGCCAGAAACGCCTTACCACAGCGCCGACTAAATCTCAGTGCCCTGAACAGCGAGTACGATGACGATGCCTTCCGAGCTGTACGTATCAAGCGAGGTGATAGGATGTATCATGTATGTTGTGCTTCTTGAGCTATCTCCTTTGTGTGCGTGCTTGTGGCTGTCACTAGGACTAAGGAACGATCTAATCTAGGTTAGAACCAGGGGGGTCTTTCGCATACTCACTTTCTGTGCTCTGGCGCTTCGTCACTGGCTTGCTCAAACAGGGACTGCACTCGACACTTCGCCGACGACGTTCAATCGAAAAGATAAAACGAGCAACCAAGAATGCAGTGGTGTGTATGAAAGACTTTCCAGTATCTGATTATGCTGGTTCACGCATCCACCTTCTCGATGCCATCGTGGCTCCGCAATTTAAAATTCACGGCAACTATTCAATATCTGTTTTGTTCACATCACATCACAACACGGCATTCCATTCACCACAACCACGACCTCGTCAAAATCTAACATACATACTTCATACGCATCAGGGATCAAATCAAAATATTTTGTAAGTGAATAATTAGTAATTTATTATTATTTTTATTTTGTTATTATTATTTATTGTTATTATGTTATTATGTTATTATTATTATTTCGACAGGCCGGAGCCTAGTCGTTGTTTGAGTATCCATGCTGAGCGTTGTCATATTGCAGTGCCAGTCAGATTCGGGCTTTCAGATTCTGTTGGTCGTTAAGAACCACCCGAAACATTGTTCCCGGCTTCGCTTTTGCTGGGTGGGTTTGCAATCCCGCATTGGTGTGATGATGCGTAAAGGGCACGGCACCTCGTTAGCTGCGGCATTGTCTCTCTCTTCTTGCTCAAGGACGCCCCCCCCCCATTCATGGTGGTGCTGAGGGGGTGCCCTGCGGTAGTAGTAGTCTTCTTCTTGGAGGTGTGTGTCTGCGCCTCCAGGTTTCTGTTTCCCCACGGCAGTGACGTAGGACGCTGCATGGTTGAGGTGAGCAAGTTCCTCAGCAGTAGCCGCTGCTGGACCAAGCTCAAGGCTTAAGTTAGCGGGCCTCTTTTCAACCGACATCAAGTGTCTTTCTTGATGTGCGTGTCTTGTCTTCCCAGCCGCAGCTATATATGCCCTGGGTTCTTTATGTTGGCTAACCGGGCGGCTGGTCGATACGGTGGCTGTATTCGCTAGCATCTTTCGCGTTCTGACGCTAGGGCCGACCCCCATTAGAAGGTGTTGACGTGTGCCGGGGGGCCAGGGAATCCACAACCTTCAATGTCCAACTTGGTGACATTGGATCCTCCGTTTTCCGCACTGGTCGGGTTATGTGTTTAACCAGTGTCCGGATGTCAATGCTGCGGTTTGCAGAGGGTTCGGCGTCTTCCATGAAGATCTCCTCGACCTTCCGCCACTGGGACGGCGAGCGAGTGGAAAGGTGGCGACAGATGTCCGGTCGACAGTGAGCCCCGGCCGGTCTGTTCAGCGAGCATGCCGGGGACCGGATCACCGTTGACTTGTGTGTCAAGTCCGGGAGGTCGTCGCAGCGGATTTGGAGATAGACCGACCGGTTCTGTCGAACCACAGCCTGGTGATCGACCGGTCGGGAAGTATTGGGCGGCTGCTGGGGCCGCAGTGATAGAGGGCACCTGTCATCACTGGGCGTCGCTACCCCCTTCTTATCAAATTCGGACCATTCCGTTCCGCACTGGTTGTGTTCGACGCCAGTACCGGTTGGTCGAGTATGGTCCGGCCGGCCGGGGCAGAGTTATGTCGCATATTTCTGCCTCCTATCCCGCTGTACCATCATCCTACTTGCGGTGCTCGCGGTGGTTGCAACGCGCGAGTTTTATCAAGGATACGGTTTTCGTAAATGTTCGCTCGGACTATACACATACGTCGTTAGTCGTGATTATGCTTAAAGGGGTCGGCGAGAACTAACCGGGTTACGGTCCAAGATGTAGCTACGCCTCCTCCTCCTCCTCCTCCTCCTCCTTTCATGGGAGACGTGATGTGTAAAGTCGTGTTGGTGAAGCTATCACCAACACCACACCGCCACCGCCACCACTAGGGTCAGGATATGAATTGGTCACGCGGAAGATTGGTTCATCCTGCGCGGTGTGCGAGGGCCAATCAATGATCGATCCACGGGCGCGGTCGGCGAAGCGCGGGTCTGGTTTCCCACACGCCCACTGTGGGATTACTAGAATATACCGCTCTCCTCCGGACAGTCCGAGTGCAGAGACCTCATCACTGCACCCATATGTGGGTTTGAGAATCCCCACCGTCGCCATGCAGAGCAGCGCGATAGTTCACTTGGTGGACTCCTAGTTCACGAGTCTCGGCAAGTCTCGCTCAAAGGAACGAGAATACTTCCTCTTCCCTAGGCATTTCTGTTAGCATTATCGTGGTGGTCCTTGGTCTTGTCAATGTCGTTTGTTTATGGGGGGTGACATTACCTGGGCCGAATCGTTCGCGCACGTCGCGTATCAGGCTGGGCTACCTGCTACTGTTGCTGCTGTTGCTGCTGTTGCTGCTGTTGCTGTTGCTGCTGCGCTTTGGCTTGGGCCTGGGTGGTATGAAACGCATAGACCGCCATTGCGGCCAGCTGGTAGTTGTCGTCGAAAATGTCAGACATTTTGTGATGCTCTTTGTTGACAACTACCAGCTGGGTTCCGTGCGGACAGCATGCAAAGAGGGAATTTATCTCGAGCCTGTATGGGGCAGGACTCGTGTTGCTACTGAGGTGCGCCAGAATCACGGCCAGATCCATGTCTAGAGGACTACTAGTCCACGGAACTTGGACGTGAGAGATGTGAGTGACGGGCCAAGTTCAGTGGACTAGTAGTCCCCTAGACATGGATCTGGCCGTGATTCTGGCGCACCTCAGCAGTTTCTTGTCCGAGCCTGCTCCCCTTTTGCAATCGCGCATTCGATTAGCCCATGTAATCCTTATTGTGGCTGTAGTCGACGGGTCGTAAACCGCGAGGTCACGCTTCCTGTTATGTTGTTGGGTGAACAGGGGTAAGTAAGCTAGGTGCCTAGCCTATGTTGACTTTCCTCTTGTTGCTGCCTGCCACAAGCCAACCGGACATGCTGTCCTGGTCCTCGCGGGACCCAGCTGGCATCTTCATCGACGAGAGCAGCCGCATCACGATGGAGAGCCGGCAGCAGCCTGTCCTTTGTCGAAGATGGTCGCTAAGGCGGTGCCGCTAGCCTTTTCTTAAGCAGGATGGCAAATTTTGCGCGTTCCACTGTGTTCGAAGAACTGTGCGCAAGTGAATTGGCGCCCACCAAGGTCTAAAACTGCCCTTACGTCCTCTTTCATACTGTGAACGTGTGTGAATTCACAGTTCGTGAGTGACGATAAACGAACGACCAGGAGTGAGGCTGGCCATTAATATCACTTCACTGGGTGATAGCCAGCCAACTAACCAGGCAGGCAAACATTGACCGGTGTCTTGGAGTACGGCCAGTAGCAAGCAAGAGCCGAGGTCTAGAACAAAGTCCGCGGCCGTGGGGGCCGTCCGTGGACACAGGCCGCCACCCGTCCTGGCGGTGGCTTATGACACGGCCACCGTCCAGTCCGGGAACGCCCGGACCAGCGCCCTGCCCAACGCGTATGCCATCGCCAGCCTCGTCGCCGTCGAGATCCTCCAGACGGAGGCTGACGATAGCAACGTGGCGGACTGTGTAATCGGTAGATCACACCTCTGCGTGGGAAGGAAGGGGGGAAGACAGACAGGGTGTTTAGCCTGGGTCTGTCGCTCACTGGCCGCGCGTCGAATGTCATATAGGCGCCGGCAGCCCTATCCGCAAAGAAGTCGCTCTTTTGACCGGGTGTGTTCGGACCCCGGCCAATAACAAGAGCAGAGGTTCTCTAGCCTCGTAGTATTCGAGGTTGGGCGATTTCTAAAGCCCCAGGGGCGCACCACCGGTGAGCGCTGATCTGGTAGGCTCAGATCATGTCTCCGATGGAGACCCTGTGGGTGTTGTCCGGTTTTCACGCGAGCAGGACATACCTAGTACCAATGATGTCTTCCACGGTGTGCATGTCCGTGCCCGTGGCTATGATACCAGTGGGAGAGGCACCCAAGCAGGGAACAGCCGGTAAGATCGGGTTGTACGCCGAAGGTTGATGAATTGGGGACAGCCCACCGGCAGAAACCCATATTCTGTTGGGCGCCCGGGCGCAAGTCGCAAGCGGTGCAGGTTCGTCGGTCTTGACTGTCGTCGGTGGCTGTAAGGCGATCGGGTGTCTAGGCGCGGTCGAGGCAGAGGCAAGGCCCGAGTCGCCATCTCGGCCGGGATATTGTCAGGCGGGCTGAGGCCCGAGGTGCAACTTCGGTTGGGACTGTTGGCAGTTTGGCCGACACGAATGATTGACGAAACGAGCGGGGTCTCTGAGAGAGTTCAAGACCTCTCCCGCAATTCCAGCAACGTCTATGGAGTGTCTACTCCTAGACTTGTCAACGAAGGTCACTTTCCCCGGTTGCGGAGAAAGGCCTTTTCCTCCTCTGGAACAGGACTCGTTTCCAGAGGTCGGAAACCCCAGTGTTGATCAGCCTGGCAGAGGGCGCGTCGGTTGCTTCGAAAGAGTGTGTAGCCGCACAGTTCGAGGATAACGGCACCCAACTAGCCTATCTAGGCCTTTTGTGCTGTTGAATCCTCTGTTCTGAATGGTCAGTAAAAACCATCACACAAACAGCGGCAAGCAATAACACGCGACAAGAACGCAAGGGGAAACACGAAGAGGAAAAACCCACATGTTATTTATGGAATTCATCGAACAGCGGCTGGATGCCTGCTTGGCTCTGGCTTGGGAACATGTAGGGCCATGATTTGGCCTTTCGCTTTTTGGCCACATGTTGCTCGGGTCTGGTTCCTCCAACCCCCCATGAGTGAGAGGCAGTGTGGGTGCTGCAGGGGGTCGCTGCGAACTCTGCTCGAGAATAAACAAGACCCAGTCGTCCTGGGTACTCTCATATTCCTCTCTAAACTCCAGAGAGTAATCCATGGCGACTTCTTCAAGCTTTTGTAGAATCATAGCCATGGCAGTTACGCCATTGATGCAACTACCTAGGACTTTGAGCCCCTTGTGCAGCTCAATAAAGCGTCTGAAGTAGCCCATGGAACCCTCTTCATCTCGTAGTGAAGCGGGATGTAAGCGCCGGCGAGTGGCAGCTTTCTGTCTGGGGTTTTCCAGAAACAGAGCCGCGTGTGCTGGTCAAGGCCTTTTGGTCCACAAGGTCTGTTGCAGAATCGCAACCCGGCTTGTTGCGACGAAATGCTTTGTGGCAGGAGAGGAAGCAAGTGTGAAGGAGCCGAGAGGCAGCCGACACATCCTGCTGCAACGGCCCGCCTCCGTGCCGCATTCCTGCTTGGTGTTGTCGCCTTCTCCCGCGGTAGGTCGGGAGCAAGACACCTCGTGTTATGGTAGGTTGTCCATGTGAGGACAGCAAAGGCTCTATGGAGACCACTGGTTGGGTCGTGGCTGCGTCGAAGTGGCTGCTTCAGACGTTCGAGTTGTCCAGTGGCGTGTGGAACAATCTTCATCGACTCTGCTGGAGTATCAGCTTGCCAGATGTTCTTCCACCGCGGCCCGGCCACAGTCTGTCTAGACCCCGGACACCGCGCCGGACCGCAGTGGAAGACGGATATGCTCCATCGTATTGTACGACACATGGTCGTGCCAAATAGTCTCGGTGGAGTGTCGTTGAGGTGTCACGAGGTTTGCGTGACCGTGTTGAAGCGGACTGTGGCATCGTGGAGTCAGATGGGCTCGCAGGTATGGCAAGCTATGTACCAGGCGTTGGAAACACCGTCCTCGGAAACCACCGCGCCGGTTACTGCCGAGGCGACCTTGACCTTAGGAGGTAAGAAGGAAACGCCCTCCGCAAGCAACTTGAGACGTCTTCCGACCAAATCCACGTGCTTAGTATGATAAGCGTGAGTAACCTCTTGGTCAGATGGACGCTGTTGAAGTGCTGGCGAAAAGCCGCGTCTGCTCGATAGTTGCAGACGGTTCAGTCGCCAGTCTTCCAGAAGCAGGTTCATCCAATGTGACTATACTTCTTGTGTTGCTCGAGGCCTTTGACGCCTCGAGGGCTGTTTGCGGATGCAGACTAGGTGTTGTCTGCCTGTGCTGCGGTCATGTCAGCGTCAGATGCTGCCGATGTCGGCGTTTCTATCAGAGAACAACTTACTGTATGAGAGTTGCTCCTCTGTAGAATCCTGGGCCCGTGGCTGTACTGTGCTTGCGTACTTACTCGTCCTCAGTGAAGCACAGTTGCCTCAGCATCAGATGCTGCCAATGTCTGCATCAGGAAAAGGAAGTTAATTTCGGTGCACAGTATAATAGGGTGCCTATCCAGTCAATCCAAGCTGGAAAGACTGGCAAAGGCTATAGAAAGGAATCTTGTATCTCATGCACTTACATTTTGGTAGGCTGATGCTGGACCGCAGACAGTCGGCGATGCCATTATTGCAGGCTTTGGTCGGCGATGCGTGGGTGATAATGAAGAATGATGGAGAAAAAAGGAAAGTTGAGAGCCAGAAATGGGAGAATTGAGCAGATACTTATGGACTTGCCAGGGCCGTGTGTCTACCGATAAGGGAACTTGGGCAATCTCTTGACACCATGTGTACACGGTTTCTCATTGGTCAAGGCTTGTTGTGGTTGTGGTTGTATAGCAGCAGTTAACCCGAACATTGAACGGTAATTACGTTTGCTACCTAGGTACTTGCCTACCGATACAAAAAGGTACCGATGGTCCCCAATGGTTCTCAAGGGTTCTCAAAGGTTCTTGAAACTTTTCAGCGGCTTTCTCAATGATGGATAGGGTCCTTTGACCAGCTCGGGCCACCTCTCTGGCGTATTTGCTCCTTATGGCCTTGCACTAACTGCTTCAGCTTCGAGGTACATTCTCTCGATCAGCTGGATCTAGAGCAAACAACAAACTAACATATTGGTATTGTGGCGTGTATCGGTACATGTATACATGTAGCTACATAGGTAGGCATATACCTAACTATGTCTATTATACTGGCCAACACCCCTTCTATAGATCGTGCTACGTACCAAATCGCCAAGGTAGCTTGAGTAAAGGTTGTACACAGGCGTTATCTGATGTACTTGTCGCTGATTTGGGCTCCTGCTATTTGGGGTTTTGCTTGCCGAGATGATTAAACCGCCATCGCGACCTACTAACCAAGATATTGAAGTCTAATTTGTGAATCGTCGATCTACATGGTGACCTTGTTTGTCTCCTGAATGTAGATACCTATCATGGACTCTGTTCTTCCCACTGTATCTTAGTTCACATAGTTACTTTAAAGCAAGAAAAAGTGCTCGGTCATTTGTATTCCCTTTACATGCAGATCAGCCTGTCTGTTATTGTCATTGTACCTTGAATATTGCCCCTTAAATCCGGTACCCAGCATCTTGTACCTTGCAATACTGAGTGACATCGCTATAATACCTTAACTAGAAAGCAGGAACGACTGTAACACCCTAGTAAGCACCACGAGGTGCAGTCAATGCCTGTTAGGCGTTGGTTTAGCGAGTTTGAACATGCTGGATGTACAAAAGGGGCTGGATGAGGCAACTACCCCCTCAACCATAACCACAACCACAACCACACTGGACGGAAGAAATTTTCAGCATGGTTTGGGCGTAACTACCTCCTTAGATCCTGGTATTTTAGCTGTAGTTCCATCCCCGAACAAGAGGTATGCTTGGTTCATGTACTTATTCCATAGCTTGCCCGCTCCTCTTCCTTTCCCCGTACCCATACAAACTCCCTTGAAGTAGGTACCTATGTTTGGTAAGCAGCATCACGTCCTCGATGTGCTCTACTTTTGCTTGAAGTAGCCTCTACGAGCCGCTATGTAGCTTTATAGATTGTTCTGGACATGCTTTTTGATCTGCTCCATTTGTAGCAATGAAATAAATTTATATCATGAAGTCCCTATTCCTGTCGTACAAACAAAAGCTCAGACCTGATTGGTCACATGGAACAAATCAGACCAAAGTGCGGTCCGTGCGTTCGTTCCACAGAAGACACTGGTAACTGGTACCCAACTTCGACAGAACGATTCAGCCATCACATATCATGTCTTGAGTCAAATCGTAACTCAATGATAGAGTTCTGTTTTTTTCCATACTGGAATTTCTAGTTGGGTGAATGAATAGTGTTTTCCTCCCATAAGTCTTGAAAAACTATGAGCTTTATCTTCACATAGGTAGTTCAGATGATTAGGCGGAGACGAACATCAAGAGTTCTAGAAAGGACGTAGAAGAATGCTCCTATTGGCACAAACAAAGAGCTGTCTTAGCAGGATTAGATGCCATTCTAGTTCGAGATTCACGGGCCCAGAGCTTGATACATGACAAGTAACACAAATTTTACATGGAAGGAAATTGTTGCTTGCACCTCCATGGTAATTGAAGTTAAGGCAAATCTAGTCTACATGCTAAAGCATCAATTTTATTTTTTATTTTTTATTAATTGTTTCAGGCAACTCACAACCAACAAGTGCAGACCTTCATGGCTCAGCTCTCAACGTAACATAGCATCCTCTCGATATCCCCAAGTAATAGATACCAGGCCATAAGACCTAGAACAAGACATGCTCCAGAAGTGTTTTTCGCCTGTTCTCTTTAGAAAAAAAGGAGAACAGCTCCGGATGGCAAATTTCTGCTCCTTAGCCACAAATGAAAATATCTTTCTTAGTTATTCGAAGGTACCAAGCAGCTGTACAGCAAACCAACCCTCAAATAATTGGTCTTTTACTTTTTTGAACATCCACCTAATCAGATAAGTTTGTCTCTGCCGTCCTAAAGTGTCTAGGGTAGCTAAAACCAAGTATTATTAATGGCCCGACCACGCCACCTTCACTTGGGGGTAACTAATAAAAGAGAAGGTATAATTACAAAGTAAAACGTCCTATTGGAAAAGAAAGCCCAATAGGACCTTTTATTTTTCCCATTCCTAGGTTAAGCGCCAATGTTTCCACAACTGGTCCCACGATCTGGTGGCGAAAAGAAAAAGAAAAAGAAAGAAAGTGATTCGATACGTTTTCCCCTCTGTCTGTGGAGATTCCGTTACCCAAAGTTGCCGACCTATCCTGTCTTCAGAAGGGAACCTATGTAGTACAGGATTCTGTTAGGCTTTTTGATGGGACGTTGGGACACGGGATTACTGGTTAGAGAGAGAGTCCAGAATATGCTCTGGTGTCACCTCGTATGCTCCTCAAACATAGAGTTCAAATATATTGGTTTTCTTCTGCGCCTTTCCTCTGATTTTAGTCGCCCCCTGATGATAGTCAATTTTTCTCTCTACTACGTTGAAGATCAAGAGCCTTCTAGACCTCAACAATGCTCAAATAAAAATCATATGTCGCCTATGCAATACTCCAAGTGGTAGATAGTCCTAGTCTATGCTCATCTGTTAATATGCTGCCTCTGATAAGATAGAAGAGATGTGAGAACTGAGAACAAGAGAAAGCGAGAAATGACTATGCAGCGGCCAACTTGTCCTAGTAAAAGAATCATCTTCTTTGGTTCACTTGACATTTTGTGTTCCTGTAACATTAGTCTCTCAAGTAGCACTTCTCGTGCGCATACTGGGACCAGTCAGTAACTGAGAACATGGCTATCTATGGATATTTCACATTTTTAGCTGTGAAAATCAGGGATTTTCTGTCAAATATGTAGGCCAAGCTTCTGCGAGATGAACGTTGACGCGTTGGCGATCGCGTTTCATATATGCGACTCGTGCCAGAAGATCTATCTCCTGTTACATTGTCGATCGTGTCGGTTGCTACGTTTGTATTGTCCAAGATCCAAAAATATTTACAACCTCGCTTAGAGGGGGAAGCGTGCGAGCCGACGTTGGGACTATCTATCCAACATGAGAAAAGTGATGGGACTCTAACGGTAGATACCTAGACGGATGAAGTGGTGATGCATGACCGACAGCGTGGCAAAACTTATCTTATCCTACTATGATTCATGAGAAGGATGTCAGCCACTACCGTTACGGGCATTTGGCCGATTGGCGACGTGCCAACGTCGAACTCAGGAGTCGAAACGACACCTGATCATCCACGATTCCTAGCAAACAAATCGGGCCTTGTTACGTCTACTCCGAATCTACACACATCGCCCGGTGTGGAAATTTGCAGTCAAACAGAGAGACAAGACAAGACACCACAGCTGCAGTGTCTGTGTTTCTGATCATCTCACCATCATCGCCTAAATGTCGGCCCAAGCGAGCTATATCGGGAAGATCTGATTGTCGCGGGCCACGTTATTTGTGTCGGTGGCTCCCTCGTCCCCGGTCAAATAGGAATATCAGAACCACTCTATACGATATACCGGTTTCGGTATCTTGCATCTGTGGGGTACATAACTCTTTAGATAGGAGTGAAGACGTAAGTCAGACGGGAACGAACCAATCCGGCTTCTGCGCTACAGAACTGGCCCCGGGGTATCACCTAATTCTCAAACAAGGTGACGGTATTCGGCATCATCAAGGGGTTTGAAGGGATTGGGATTGACGCTCCATCGTGACACTATTGCTGCCTTTACCTAGGGATCTGTCGATGACGATGGGCTCAACGCCATACACCGCAATATCACACAGAGAACAGCTCTTCAGAGCGCATGGTCACCCTGCGGATTTGTACTTCTTAGTCGTGCAAGCCGCTCTAATACATCTTCCGCTCTCGCATGAGGGTGTGGTAAGCGCCAGCGCCTTGCCGTAGATTGAAGACGAGCCCAAAGATGTGCTAGGCACCTTGACGAGCCGAGTCTGAAGCAAGCACTTGGTGTTAGTGAAACTGATTGTTTATCTCAGACGAGCGATAACTAAAGTGACTTAAACCAGGCGAACCTTTCCCTTCTAAGCAGCCCTCTGATAGGAGTTCAACACTTGGCGACCAACCATTGCCCGGTTTGGGGGCAGCCTCAGAAAAAAGGGAAGTCTCGACAGATATAGTAAGGCCTCATCTGGGGCGTCGAAAACACGTGCCTGAAAGGCCCCTGAGATGCTGGGATTTCGGGGTGTCTGGAGGACGATGGCATTTGATGATTGACGTGGAGGTCGGGCCACAATCAGCCAGCGAATGGGAGTATGCCACACGGCTGGCTTAAATGGGCGACTTGCAGAGACGACATGGCTTGGCTGGTCGAGCTGATTCGCCCTTTTGACCACTCAAAGAGAGTGGAATGGGAGGATGCATTATGCATAGGTGTTTGTCGTGAAGATGCTATGGCATTGCATTACAGGAAAAGATATGAAGTGTTCAGAGTCGCTGGTTACGTTACCACTGACCAGCACCTCTATGCTGTGCTATGTATGCTATGCTGTGTGCGCTAGGTATGTTGGCTGTGTTGGAGCTACCTGACTAAAAGTTCCAAGCACACTAAACGCACCAGACGCGCCAGACACACCAGACACGCCAGACACGCCAGACACGCCAGACACACCAAGCACACCAAGCACACAAGCGTTCGAGTGCCTAAGATCCGAAATATGGGGTCTTCATAGAGAAGTAGTATTTCTTTGAAGGTTCTTTTATTGATGCCTTACTGACCCTTCAGGTGCTGTAAACAACACGTGTATCTAGTAGTTATGTTATTTGATGACCTAATGTAAGTGTGTACCCTCTGAGTTCAATGTTCGACATAATGTTTTGCTTTGTTGTTCTTGTCTGTATCGACTATTGTCAAGAAGCTTAATTGATGCGTTAGGACAGTTGGGTAAGTATGCTGCAACACCACTACTAGAAAGTAGCTTGCTATGTTGTCCTGCATTCACTAGATATCGCTCGCTCACGGCAATTGAAGGCAGGCGAAGAAGCCGAGGTAACATGGCTAACTAGCAGAGTAGGATACGGAGTTCTGATTCGACAGGAATGTCGCACTGGTCGCCATGACACGGTCATTTTATCCATTGATTCATTACCTTATTCCGTCGCATATATCTTAGGACTCGTGAAAGCGCAGATTTGTAAATGATAGTATAACCGTAGTGAGGGCAGCCGGGGAAGATGAGGTCCACGAAGAGCTGACGAGTCGAATTCCCTGCCAATATCCGGCCATATGATCGCAGTATGTGATCCTAGGATATGGCGTCAATTGGCTGGTACCTATATGGCATACCATTCTTGTCTATTCGTAGCTTGGATTGACTATTGAGATTGCCCAGATCGGCAAGACCTGCCCCAGTAGCAATGGCAACTGATGAGTATGTATTCTTCTCACCTTGTTCTAAACAGGGCATGCGATCCGATACTTTTAACTGGTCTCTGGTGTTATGCAGGTAGCTGGTCGAGCTACGGAGTGCATTACGAATCGTCTTCGAGCAATAGTCACATGTTGGAGAGAACCAAAAGAAATTTCCGACTTTTATCTAGCCTCGAGGGAACTGGCGTGTAGAATGACACCTTTCTGCTGGTGTCTCGGCGAACTCCTTCGTACATAGTAGGCCCTGAAGAAGCTCGTGGATTCATAACAGGTTGTAGTAACTATAGATGGTCAGATGCTCGGTCCATGCCATCATCTCCCAAAGAAAAAAAAGGGAAGTTCCGGCTCCCCGAGCTGACCGGTGTTAAGCCACACCACCAAGTACCTACCTACTACCTACGTACCTACATAAGTCTGCTGCTAGGTACTATGCAGAATAGTGGCGCACCAGACAACGTTGTAGGAATGAAGTGCTCAAGTGAGCTGCTAGATCTATTACCGACTACCTACTGTAGATAAGTAGCCTGAGTGCGCTAGTCTGGGTAGGTAGGTAGGTCTACCTAGACGAGTCCCGCCTTAGAATGGACTGACAGCTCCTTATTAGGTAGAGAGTTTAGATACACACTGTGACTTCAGTACAGGTAGTGAATGGTAGTGAACTTGAAGTGCTGGACTGTGTACTGCTGTACAGCACAGCGTCTCTTTCGATGCTACCCAACACTGTGCCAAGCGTACTACATTGCTACCTCACTCAACCAAACCTGCTTATCCTCTCTCCTTACTTGCTCGACTGGCCCGGTTGCACAACATGTTCAATGTTCGTCCCAACGCTTACTCCGTTACTTGCTCATCAATGATTTTCCCTGCTTAGGTATGCTTCGGATAATTGCTTCGGTTTAGTGCCGAATAATCTAGAATAGATCTTGCCAAGTACCACACTTGAACCACGTGTGAACAAGTTGGTTGTTGGTTTGACTTGAAATCGATTTGCTGTGCAATACAGCGTGATACCAAAGGTATCTATTATTCTTGGTGGGCAAGTAAGTATATGAATGTATTGCATTCCATCTCAAATATCCATTTCGATGTCAATATGTATCAACGTGGATGTCTCGACCATTCCGAAGTTCCGACTCTGCCCGTCTTGCTAATCAAGCACCAATATACTTGCTTGATCAACTTACTAGTACGGCGATAGCCCAAAAGTGCCTACAACGGCCGCCTATAGCGAAAACTGAGAAAACCGAAGATCTATCTCCTGCAATACTACAGCAGAAAGACCAGTAGACAGGAGGAGGTAGGCGTGCATGCGTAGATAGGACCTGCAAATGCATTTTACATATGTAGATACATATGTAGTTACTAGTATGTATTATACTCACATGCATAATGCCAATGCAACCATTGGGAACATCGAAAGTGGGCATGCTAGGACAAATCCTGCACCCCGTAGCCGCTGTGGCCGCTGTGACCGCTGTGGCCGCCCTGTTCCTGTTCGCCCTGGTAGGTACTCGAGCGCATAGAGCAGAGATGGCGATACCAGGTCCCTCACCTATAGTACTATAGCAGTATTACTACTAGTATATGTTGAATTTCATAAATGTTACATCCCGTACTTTGGAACAAAACACAAGGTATCATGCTGCGCTGTCCAAGTCGACGATTCTAACTTAGCTTATCTCACTATGCTGTATAGAGTAGATAGGTATTGTCATAGGTATCGAAGATGCTGCAGCTGCCCACCCCCCACACACCTTCCTCAAACCATTCACAGACTTCCCACTGACCTCGAATACTTGCTCACCAATTCCGTGAACGACCAGGTCGACCAGGGCCCACACCCAACGACAACGCCCGAGGCCGAGTGCTAGAGCCCCCCAGCCAGTCCTAATCCAGTCCGTGAATCCATGAGACCATGACACACCACGTTTGTTCATCATCAGGTACCGAAGGGGGACAGCCTCCCACGATGCGCGGTACCATGGAGTCTCGCCTGTCTCCGATTATTATCCGCGGATTACCCTCCGTATGGACTTGTCTGCTTGTCCTGTTGTCGTCTGCTGTCTATCTACCTCTCTACAGTAAGATATACAATGATCTCGCTGTCTAAGTATGCTAAGTATGTACGCATCTGCTGTCAGCTCATATCCTAGTCTACGTCTGTACATCGAGCTCTTCTCTTGTCCACTCACACTACCTCGAGTACACGTCTCTCGTCATGCCATGTTGTTCCAGTAGGCTATCCAGTTAATCACTGACACGGCCCGTCAATTGAGATACACTTCCCACCTCTCATAAAGAATTATACTTTTTCCTTCCACGCACATCCCATCCCACTTCAATTCCCGGGACTTCATTGGAGCGCTGTCGTAGAAGTTCCCTTGACGTTTTACACTCCGGCAGCCCAAACACGACGCTAGTACCCCGGAATCATTCCTGGTACCAAGCAGATCAAGGCTACCTCGCCATCAGGCCGCAGCGGCCTCTACGTCGAATAGTATTGCGTGAATCTGCCGGCCCACTTGGTTACCGTCAGTAAGGACCCTGAAGGTGTCCCTGCCTATTCATCCCTCGCCAGGTTAAAAAGGGACAGCCACCCTCGCGGTTGATATCTGCTATTTATGGTCTGGACGCCACGGCCCATGAAATCAACGCTTCAGTCCCTCATCAGACTCAGTAATCATCATGGCTTCCTCCAAAACAGATACGAACGCCTCTCATTACACCACAAGCACTCGGCATACGAGGCAGAGCTCTGACTCGTATGACTCGAGGGGCACCGCTCCGTCATCTCTATACGACAGTCCACGGCCATCAAGCAAGGCTACAAATTCGCGGGCTCCCAAGTTCCAGTCATCATGTTACTATGAGGACCTGTCACCGGCAACAAGCTTATACCCCAGATCCTCGGTCGAGACATACTCATCACGAGCCTCTTACGACGAAGAGGATGACGACGAATTCGATGACGCCATTGAGTATCCGGAAATTCCTCCTCTGCCCATATATCGCCATGATATTGAGGATGTCAACGTTCGGCCTTCCACGCCAGAGGATTTTGCCGCACTCTTCCCCTCCATGAACAAGCTCATCATCCGCCACGACGATTTGACGCCGGATGGTAACATGAATCTTCGCGTCGACACTATCGTATATGGTCGCCGGAAGAAGACGATACAGCTCTTCCACCTGCGGATGCGGGATCTGAACAAGCGCGAATTCTCGTTGCGCCGCTATTGCCGTGAGTCTGGCCGTGAGGTCTGCAACTCAAAGCGCAAGTACGTGGATGCGGCCGAGGCACGCCATATCCCAAAATCGATGACGGCGGCGATGAAGACGCTCACCGGCCGGCCAATCTTGCGCCGGATGTCGACGTCCAGCTCATTATTCTCGGCCAGGAGTCGGCCAGGGACTAGTCACTCAAGCACTGGAACACTCGATGAACTAGCCAGCAATTTCGACAGCTCGTTGGCGTTAGAACACAAGCAGAAACCGCGCCTCGTCCCTTCGAACATAATCAAGCTAGAGTTCTCAAACTATGCACGAGTGGACATCCGGCGCCGCGGGCACAAGGCTAAGAAGTATGAGTTTGAGTGGTGGGAGCACAACTATAGCTGGAGACGGATCGTGGACAAGATAACAGCGACGGTATCCTATCACCTTTTCCGCGACGGCGAAAAGACCCCAGTGGCCCATATGGTCCCAGAGACCCGATCGCCAAATCAGATAGCCGTTGACGAGCATGCCGGCGGCTGGGTTCCCCCCTATCATATGTGGATAAGCGACCAGAGCCTAATAAACGCGCAGACAGACGTCGCCGAGTAAGTACATTTTACTTCAGCCCCCTCAACCCGATCTTAGAGTCGGCTGACTAATCGTGATAGTGTTGTTGTCGCAACCGGCCTCATGGCTCTTGTTGACGATTGCATCAAGACACGCTGGCAACCCGCCAAGAACCGCGTCCGGCGTTTCAGTTTACCGGATGTTGAATTTGCGGGACCCCGTTCATTTGTACAACACCTGCTTCATCGTCGGTTTTCGGAGCATCATCAGCAGCGCCCTAGTAGCCCGCTTCGCTCCAGATTTGTGACTGCCTACTAAGCAGTCATAAGCGACAGAAGGTCCCGACCTAGATTGTTACGGAGACCGATCTTGCACTACATTGTATCTTTCAGTATGGCATCGGCGTTTGGGAAAAACATCATAAACATCATCATTGTCATCTTCACTGCACGCGTTGCACCACCGCCTCCAATTTCTCCAGAGCGCATACCAAGCACAACCAGCCAAAAAAAGGGGGAAAAAAGAAAAACAGAGAAAAATTGACTCATTGCTCACCCCACCTAGGGCACGTCATACACCGAAGAACTCATCACTTTCCTTCCCGTCGATCGCTTTACCAACTCTCCTTTGTCATTCTTCTCTTCGTCGTATATTCTACTTTTACACGTACTTTCTTTTAATTATCTAACCGCCATCTCGATCCCGAGCTTTTCCTATCCTACGGATATTTCTTCGTCATACTTTTGCATCTATTACCGAGCCGAGAACCCGATCGCCCATTACCATACCGGCGAAAGACACAACTGTAGAATATAACAAGAACAAGAACAAAAGGGGCTAGAAGCTGATACGACGATCAGCTGAAGATTTTTGCATCTCGTCGTTTGTTTATAAATTCAGCAGCATCATCATCATCATCATCATCATCATCATCATCATAAATGGAGTTTGGGATCGGAGTTCAATATTTATTTGAGACCGGTTTTTTTCTTCCTTTTTCTCTTTTTCTCTCGTTTCTGGGTTGGGATTAATTGTGTATATGAATGAGCATAGGATCGGAGTGGTAATGGGTACTTATTTTTTGCATTTCGCGCTTGGCCGCCTCTTGATCGCGAGGTTGGGTGCTGGGAAATTTGGCTACATACAAGCGCGGGCTGACGCTGCCTCCTTTTTTCACCTTTAAGAGGGCAGATGAAACCGTTTATTTTCACGATTTATCATTAGATATGATCGATAAATAAATATTTTTTCGGCCATTTTACTCTTTCTTCATATGACATGCGTATAGTGAATATGGAGTGCATGGCTCTGGTATTAGCTACTTAGGTAGGCAAGAATGCTAGTAGCTTGGCTGACGACCGAAATTTGAAGACAGGTTTGTTGTGGTATTATGCCCTCCCGTACCGACCACGTGAATATTATCCCGCATGGCATAGAATCCCTTTCTTCCCACGTGACAATACTCATATTCTCATCAAAGCGCATCCTGCTCAAGCCCTTCCAAGTCCAGCCAGCCTCCGAAATCGAGTTTCATTAACAAGCGATCAATCCCTCCTACACGCTTCGGTCTGTATCTTCCTCCTCCCACACCATCTCCTTCTTCCCCATCCCTACCCCCAACCCCGTCATCTTCTACTTCACCAAGTAGCCCTCCCTGCCCCTCGCCCTCGCCCTCCATCTCAGCAGCGAACGCCGAATCCAAACTCAGAGCCCTCAACGCAGCAATGACGTCCTCGATGCCGTACTTGACGCGCCTCTCGACGCCGCGCAGCTGCGCGCGGACGTCCCGTTCCTCAGCCTCTAGATTCGGCGCGAAGGCGTCCACGACGCCTTCGTCTGCTTCGAGGTCCGCGGCCGTCCAGACGGAGTGCAGGCGGTGCACGAGCGCGACGAGCTGGTCGATGCGTGTAAGGAGGTCATATAGAGGGGAAGTGAACGTTTTCTGGGTTAGGAGAAGACGACGGGCTAGGGCGCTGAGGTAGTGGTGGTGTGCTGTGCTGAGGGTTTGGGGGTCGTGGTTGCGTTTGGGGGTTTCGTTTGTATGAGGGGCGGGTATAGGCACGTCGGGTCGACGGCTTGGGTTTTTTGTGGTATCGACGTTGTCGGTTTCCGTTGCGTTCTTCAAGATCGGTGGATTATGGTCATGCTGCTCTCCTGGCGCCGCCACCTCGCCCGTCCCCGTCAACCAGCTGTGGAAGTGAGACCACAGTCCCTCCACTACTTCTACCTGTAGATAGGCCTCCGTCTCTCCGAGGAAGAAGATGGCCGCGCTGCTGGTGCTCCATGTGCTGCGCATGATGGTCGAGCGGAGCGACCAGCGCTCGCGAAGTAGCTTGGTCTTCGCGATGCCGCTCTTGGTATTTCCATAGGGGGCCCTGGGAGGGGGCGGGTGGTGACGACGGAGAGAGGTAACCTTCCAGAGGTCAGTGAGACGCAAATGTGCGCGTCGGATGGAAAGTAGATATGAGTTGATCGCAGTGTATATCTGGAGATCGGAAGGGGTGAGGAAGAGGTCGAGAGGGGACGGCGTGTTCATTGTTAGCGTGACAGGTACTGAGAAGAGGAAGTTGTGAAAGGGCGTCGGCGCAATCGCATCGAGGATCGTATTAGCTCCTTGGTCAGGGCCATTTACCGGTGTTTCTGCTTGGGTGGACTTGGAAATGTGTAATCGTAGCAAATCTCTAGCTAGCTCAAGAGCTTCGTCTTCATCTGCATGTTGGCTTTGCATAGAGCTAAGAAATGCCCAGGTACTCGCTAGAACGGCGGCAACTTCGCCCTCTTTGACAATGACGGTGCCTAGGGGGTCTCGTTTCTCGTAGGCGAGATTATCCGCGCGTCTCCAGCGGTTGCGGACTTTCTCGTCGGCTTGTTGCGTGAGAGCCATGGCAAACTCACCCCGGCCCAGCAAAAAGAATTCCCTGAGAACTTTCAATACTTCTAGGACCTTAGCTAACGGCAAGAGCTTTTGCAAAGTGGTCCTGGAGAGCGTCTGCCGGATGCTTGTGATTGCGCGGGCGAACATGGCGCCATTGATGGGGAAAGTCAACTGCGCAAGCTCCTGGTGTTGTGAAGCCACTTTGGTGAGATCACTGGAGCCTAAATCCGTGCTGACTCTGGAGCGAGCTCGGTTTATCGAGACGCCAATGAACAGCATAGAGGATGCCGTTGATGGTTTCACGAACGATGGTAACAAGTCATCATGGAGTGTGTAGACCTCGCCATCCCCCTCTTCTTTGCGTATGAAGAAGTCATAGCTTCCGAACGTAGGTATGCGCCCGTACAAGACCCACGAAGAGACCTGTCTAAGCCATGAAGTTTCGGCAACCTGAAGCAAACTCTGAGCTGTTTCTGCGATATCAGCGTATCCAGTCTGTAGTTCACTTTGTAACCTATCAATGAGCTGAGCTGCCTGACAAGGTGCCCTATCCTGTCTCCCCCCATCAGCAGTCATGAACTCGACCAGTTCCCAGAGCCATTCCAGGCGTCCAGTCCACTCGGAGAACCGACTCATCACAGCCGTCAGCGGGACGATGTTGTATGCGCCCACCAAAGCAGCATCTTTGCGGAGGATGCTATCTTCCACCTCCAAGACTTTGCGCTGGAACGCGGCCAAGTGGACGGCCACAATAGCGGTGGAGACAGCTCGACAGACAGCCGATGGGTGAGTGTTACTGATACCATTAGTTTTGTCTCGCAGCCCTCTGTGCAAGTCGCTTAGATGTGCAGCTGTGGCTAGGAGCTGCCTCTCTGGTGGCGATATGAGGGAGGCTGCTGCTGGATCGGAATGGTCATTCCCGAGTAGAGGTGACCAGTGTCCTGACAGGGACAGCAAGATTTCGTGGAGCATGACCGAGAGCAAGAGCACGCGGCCGGTCTATGATATCTATTGTTAGGGTTCGCAAAGCTAATTACGTGCGAGTGAGAAGTTCAGACCTTTTCCCGGCCTGGCGTCTCCTAGAGCGAATCTTATCGCCAATGTCTTGAAGTATGAGAACTATCGAACCCATACACTCGTATCGGCACATTGAAGAGAACCCTCAATTGCCGACCACAAGATCCCGTCAAAGTTGAATAATGCTAATGGTCGGTTACGGTTCTGTGCGTGGTCCTTACGAACCCGGTAACAGTAGACACTTGTAGGTGTCGATGATGCTGAAGAGGTACCAACTCTTGTGATCTTAGCACGGGCCTTGACCGGTCGCCGTACACTAATCGAGTGCCTAGGATATCAATAAACTGAACAGTCATAAATTCATAACAGGTGCAGATTGTGCATGCCTGAATGTTTTCATAAGACTACATCACTGCATTATCATTAGGTTTCCACTTATAATGCTCTGCGAACAGGTAGCAGTTACCTCCTAGATAGCGTTGAATGCGACGATTTGCGTCGCGCTATTGTTGGGTCAAACGCGTTCGGTGCGTCGTGTCACGTGACTTGTATTGAATTTTATGTCTTTAGCACTCTTGAGTCTTGGGAAAGATGATGTTGGCCTGACACATGGTAATGTCCTCCTTTATCACAGCAGAACTATAACACACGTCTGAAGTCGCTTAGGTTTTATACAAATGTAGTTCATTTATAGTGAAAAGCTAAAGGTCCACTTGAGAATTGGCTTACTCCCTACACACCTCTCATCCACCACCTCCAGGGTCATCTTACACCTTTCATGATCGTTTACTACAAGAGGTTATATCTCATAGAAAAGCCGCAGAAAACACAGCTACTACTTCGCCACTCTTGTCGATGCACCACTGATACTGGCCGAGTCTTTAACCGACTGTGTCGCCGAGTCCTTCTCACCATGGACTGCAACCACATTACCATCGTCGCCGCTAACGATCACATCTACAGTCTGATCATTCCCGATATTGACCTTTCCGACCACCATTCCTTTGCCGACCGCTTTAATGATTGCCTTCCGTGATACACCCGTGACATCAACATAAACCAGGGCGACACTCTTGACACTGCCACCAAGGTGTTTAGTAAGCTCCCCAGCTTCGTCGCCCCATTTATGTGTGACTATCGTCGTAGCCGACGAAGATGCTGAATTGAGGATGCTTCTAGTCGCATAATCGATTCCGTCGGCCACGGTTGAAAAGGCCATCAGACTCTTGTTCAACAAACCCGGTTTGAAGCCTTCCAGAGGCTGGCCGTCGGGTCCATATCCCCTCTTTCCAGACTTGTCTTTGAGGCCTCGCCCTGCAAGGTGGGCACCGAGGTTTTGTGCCACCTTGCTCACCTGCCCGACCGTCTTGGATGACATCTCAGCGACGCCGCCGGAGAATTTACCGATGCGACGAACCCGTTCATGTGTTGTGGGCTTGAAGGTCATCGGTTTGCTCGCCGGTTTGGTGCTCTTAGCAATGCTGTCCGATCCACTCTGCATAGCATTAGAAACAAAGTCTGACGTCGTGATTATGAGACGCGACGCGTATGCGGCTTTTGACACGAGGAATGACTTTTTATAAGCCGGATGCAGTTCCATCTCGAGAGTCTCCGCGGAAGCCGGTACCACAGCCAATTGGTTTCCCTCCGAAGGAAGAGTTATTTCTACTGGATCTGTAGATACCACTTGTTAGCCATTGCACATGGAAATTCGGTTTCCACATCATCCGCATTTACCTTTGGATCCGGGTTTGACTCCAGATTCCACAACCTGGAATCCCTCCGATAGCTCGCCGATAACACTTCCATCTTCTTCATCTACGAGCACGATCTGGCCTCCTTGTATCGAGCTATGACTTCCTTGTACGTAACCCTCTCCCGGTTTGTACGAGGCAGGATTATAAGCGGGCAATTGTTCCGAGCTTCTGGACTTGGATTTCGATTTAGACGCGGATTTCGTCGCCGCAGGTAAGGTCGAGGATACTGTCTTCTCATTGCCCTTGCCCACTTTCGCGGTGGTGGGCGGAGGGGCCCTCTCGAGGAATGCAGTGCATTGTGCTAGAATCGTCTCGAAAGTGTCCACATCTTCTTGGATGCCTTTACGACTCCCTACAGCGGGGAACTCTAGACGAGTGAAGGCTCCGCTGTCGGGGCCGAGGTCCCATCGAGGTATCAGATAGCTCGTAGGCGGTTGATGATAGATCTGGGTTGTCGCAGGTAGAGGGATGTCGAGTTCGGGAGGCAGATGGAGGTGTAGGTAGAAGTCTTCGGCTGGGGCGTCGCCATTCGCGTCCAAGTTCGACGGGTCTGCGAATGGAGAAGAGGTAGGGACCATCAGCAAAGATAATGTCTGGGGGCCGCCCGGCGTCAGGGATTCCTCTTTGCCATAGGCAAGATGGTAGGCAGACACGCCCTGGACAGCGTAGAGCAGCTTAGGGTCCTGCGCAAGAAGGGCTTTAGTAAGGAAGGCCGCATGAATGTCATGTCCTGCACCATGACATGCAGGATGTGGTGCTAACTTACATTATGGCCAGACGCCATCTTGAGTGCGCCGTCTTCAAGAGATATGCGATGAGGAATCTGGAAAAATATGAAGATAAACAATTACAAGTGGTCGTGTCTGAGCACTGGTGTATTCTAGTGCCTATTTTCGGTATGTGTCCACGGCGCTTAGGGGTCACAAAGGAGCAGGCCTGACTGGAATGCGCACGGAGTTGGAGACGCAGGCGATTATTCGCTGTGTGTCGGCTTTGCGCCAACAAGCGGCTATGATCCAAGGGAGATAATAAGGTATGCTGAGAAGCGGATTCTAAGGCGCAAATAGGTTATTTAGATGAGATGACCTAAATTGTATGTACAGGTAAAGGTTAGAGACGACAGATGTGATAAGGTTAGAGAGTGCCTTGGAAGAAAGTCTATCTTTAGGTCCCCAAGTGAGAGAGGTATGAACAGAGACCGCCAAGCACCTTCGAGAGGCCTCGCAATTGAGTGCCTCCCTATTAAAGGTACTCCGAAGACGTCATTAGTGTACTGATAGTGGATTTGGCGCCAAGACAGGGAGAATCAAATCACAGCACCTGAAACCCCTATAAGAACTCTTACCTTGGTTCACCTACATGCTTACATCCAGGTACATAATGCATCTTATTGAAGGTGTATCTTCCCTTATATTGTAGATCAAGGTCTATAAGTCATAAGTGCCAGGTAAGTACTTTGATGTTCTTATGTTGAAGTGAGGGGCAATTCAGGATAAAGCTCCGTGAGGGGTTGCAATCACTTATGCTAGATCGGGTAAGTGCATAGGTAAGCTACAAAACAAGGTAGGTATCTTTGCTATACTACAGTGGGTACTAAGTTCAGAATACTTCTTCTAGGTGGAAACTGAGATGTATGTACTACCTAATTAGGTAAGTTTTGATACGTTTTTAACCAGCTATCAGGGAAAGGATTCATGCTGGCTGGACTGAGGAGGCCACAACCTTACCGTAGTGTTCTTGATAAAACGGCTGCCGTTTCTGCTGACTGATCAGAAGTGCCGTTTCATGTCGACTGACCACACTTAAAGTCTAACCTGCCTACATACTATAGCCCATTGTACAATATTCATGTAATCATGCTGGCTATCTACGTGTATTATTATATCCATACTGTAAGATGCTAAGGTGAGACAGGCAGCCCGCTCCTGCGTCCAAAAAAACACCTGGCTACAATATTATAGCAACTGCATTGAGCAGGCTTTTATTAGTTGCCGAGTGGCTAGTACTCACGTAGGTATGAGAATACGAGTGGGATATGGCATCTAGGGTAAGCATCAAGTATGAAATATTGCATTAACACCCTCCCTGTGGCTACAGAGATCTGCCTACGTCTAATGGAGCACCTCTGATCAAGGAGTCTACGAAGAATCGGGAACCTTCGGATAGGTACGTACCTACATTCCTGAGATATGAATGTCACGAAGAGACAGATTGGATCGTGACTTGCAGGTCGTCACGTTGGCCTAACAAAAATTTTCCCAATATTCCTGCATTTCTTGACCGGTCAGGTCTGATTGAGAAGCAGGAGCCCCTGCAACAAGATTATAACAACATAGAACTGACCCCCACGCAAGGTCGTTTGTAATGAGTTCTATATTAGTTCAGTCGACGGAATGTGTCGCCCCATCAGCCACCAGTACCACACAAATTGCATGCCTACCTGCATGCCGTCTGAGGCCTGTATGTAATGTCTTGCTCATTAGCTGCAGTATGTCCAGCTATCGATAATACGATAATGCCTATACGCTCCCCAACAAACGTCTCAAGTATCTGGATCATGGGCAGACGGCTGGGCGATAGTCAAGTGCTGTGTTCCCACTTTACGACACTTCGGACCACGGGCGTCATAACAGACAATATGCTTCAACCCCCAGTCAAGTGGGCTGGTGCAGATGAGATACTGTACGTCGCAGGTAGGTAAACGCCCACTATACAGTATATCTCGGATTGGTTATTGATACAGTGGTAGGTAGCAACTACATCACGCAACTACACTACCCGTCTCGCCACGGACTGTCTTTTGGGTGATGAACAAGGGTCGATTGCTTATCTCGTTGGTCTCGGATTCTCTCATCTCGGTGTAATCACGTTCCTCGTTTCATCCCCTTCTCTCCCTGTTGGAGCAGACAATGGAAAACAGGATGAGCAACATGTAGGATGTCCGGGTCATGGCCTATCACCGAAGCCGGGCTGGAGCGTCCCGAGGCTATGGATAGGCGTTCATCTTAACCAACATTATTCCCGTACCACCGTAAATAGCTGCCATATCAGGGCAAGACAGGCAGACCGGACCAGCCCTGCTGGTGCTTCCCGCACAAGCCCTTTTTGTGCACACGTCCCAGTTTGGATGGCCAGCTGGCTGGCTTGCTAGCCCGTCCCTGGTTGGTTACCGGTTCTTCGATATAGATCATTCGTTCGTTCCTCCAGGCATATTCGGTTTCCTCTATGTCGTGGTATGGCGTACAGAGAAAAGGACATCCGATCCGCCCGCGTCTGCCGCTTAGACGGATCTCATCCTGGCTACTCAAGAGCACCAGTTATCCCTCCACAGCCACTCAATAACGGGAGCTTGCTGCTTGTCACTCGTGGCTACACTGTATATTTTCCGCAATGTACCCTCGTTTTAGCTGCTATTCATTCCCTCTCACCCTTTATCTTCTCTCCAGCGTCTACCTATTCATCTCGACTCGGGAAAGCAAGCCAGCTAGCCCATTCGATAGGCATCAGATTTGAAACATCGTTTTACCACTTAGACTGGGAGTTTTTTGTTTATATAGCCAGGTCATCACCTCCTAAAATCGTTACAACATCTCCGAAACAGACAGATCAAGGCCATCAGCCTGTGGGCATCATCTCCCATCCGCGTGGGAGATTATAGATCTCGACTAAACAAGACAATCCTCACCTATTCATGTCACATATGTAGTACGTTCAAGAGGTTGAGATACGATAACTGATCTGATACGTCCCGGCTACCTGAAACCCCGTTTTCTTTTTGCATGGCTGTCACTCGAATGAGATGCTCACTGGCTTTACTATTAGACATACATCTGACCTGAAAATTATATTGGTCATTGTTTAGAGCTTTGCTAGATCACATTGGTTTTTGCGTCTCACAGACAAATTACCTTTAAGCCCCGAGGGCATTGGGTCACGTTTTCAATCAGCATCTGGGTCTGTTTGGGCCCAAGCCGTCACCATTTCAACACCAATTAGGATTCACTCGATTCTTTCGCCTCAGCCTCCCGAGGACACTGATGAAAGCATAAGGACTGGGTCAGGTCACCAGTCACCAAAGCCAAGACAATCGTTTTGTCCGTCCGAACCCTTCTCCAAGCCCGCTTCCCCTACTCCGCGAGCATATTCGGAAACCGACACATCGGATACTGAGCTACGGCGGTTGGAGGGTGTCGGTGGAGGGAGCACCCCGGGGAGTTGGGCAACGGCGATGAGGCCCGGGGTGGTGGACGATGTAGAGAGCAAGAAACCGCAGAAAATGCGTCCGCCCATGCGCTCGAGCATTGCCTGCACGAGATGTCGCAAATCTAAAATAAAATGTGAAAATACGAATGGCACTAGTCCCTGCGACAGTTGCATTAAGACGGGCAACGAGTGCATTTTCAAAGTTCCTGATCCCGTGCCCCCGAAGCGAGCAGAGTCCCCCGTGGCCATGAAGCAAGAACGAGATGGCGGGTCAGAGAGGAAACGGCTCAAAAAGGCCGACGGCATGTCAAAGATTGATAGCCAGAGGGCTAGTGTCGTGGCGGAAGATGTCTTATCTGCCTCCTTTTTGACTGAGGATCTCTGGGAGCAAGTGCTTGACCTCTACAAGCTACACTTCGCTCCCGAACTCCCTTTCTTGCATCTGCCCACGATGAAGGAAAAGCTTGGTCGCAGGTCAAAATCCTCACAAGATGCCCATAGCGAGAATAACTCCGACAGTAACTTAGTCTTGTTGGGTGTCTTAACTTTAACTGCACGTTTTCATCCAGATTTGGTGAGGTATACGGCGCATATATGCAATAACCAAGCTGGCAGCGCGAAAACTCGACCGCTCCCAACCAGATCTGATCCAGCTGCCGCTTCAGAATACTACGCCGATGTCCTGGCTGTGGCTTTAGGCCCTGTGCGGACAATCATGGGTACGGCGTCTGTCGACCGAGTGGCAGCGCTGCTCATGCTTGGTCTCTACGAATGGAGTCAGACGCAGCCTAAAACCGGGGGCATGACAGCCTGGATGTATGTTGGTACAGCAATCAGGATGGCTCAGTTCCTTGGGCTTGGGTTTGATGATGCCAAAGAGCCCGGAGATGCAAATTTCAGGGCAGTCGACCAGCGGCCGAAAGGTGCCGGCTGCCAGTCTCAGCTCGCTTTGCAAAAGGAAATCAGACGACGGATTATGTTTAGCTGCTTCATACTTGACAGAATGCTTGCATGCGGCAAACATCGGGTTTCCATCATTCGGGGCGAGGATCTTGATATCCAACTTCCTTGCTCTGAGGACAAGTTCGATTTGGCTATGGAGGTTCAAACCGGGCGGCTGACCCAGATGGAACGCCCAGCGGCCGATGATAGTGTACTAAGTCGGTTCGTCCAGTTGGTGAACATATGGGGGGAAGTATCCAAGTATAGCTCCCGAGGCGGTCGCGTCAAAGATAAACGCCCTCCTTGGCATAGGGAGTCTGACTTTTACAACCTGAACAAGGCCCTGCAAGTCTTTGACTCATCACTTCCAGGCACGTTCACTTTTTCGAGATCGAACTATTTCAAGCACGAGAACCACCAGGCGTCGAGTGCATTCGTCTTACTACACATGCTCCGCTTCGTCTCTCTAATCATGCTGCATCGGGAGTATGTCCCGTTCGTACCCATTCGCTGCCGAGAGCCCGAAGGACCCCTTGATCAACCTACCTTCCCGAGGGAAGAAACACCGGCAGGCTTCTGGAGAGCGAGCGCAGAGCAACTCTTCAAGGCAGCGCGGGGCATTGTGGATCTCATCCAGATCTGCCAGAGGAAAGACAAGCTGCCGCAGTCCACCATTGTTCTCTTTGCGATATGGACCGCCTCCTTCGTAGGGCTGTACGGCGCCCACTTCCCTCAGATGGACACGGAGAGACATATGCTGAACTTCGACTACGAGGACACGCGTGAAGACAGCCTCAAGGATGTTTTTAAGCACGGAGCCACGGCGTTGACGTTCCAGACACTGTTGAAGATGGCGACTTGGCAGAAAATGGCGTCCACCTACGTTGATATTCTTCAGGACATGAACGATTACTTCGAAATGATCAAGCAGGACTATTTCAGATTTAGCGACAAGAATGGAGGGCCCAACGGGACGAGATTGAGAGTGCGAGAGGGCGGCACAGGCGGAGGACTTGAGGAATACCAGCCTCTAGACAAGAAACTAAAAGACTTTGGCTCTCTTCTGCCGGACGAACCAGACGTCGTACACATATCTGAGCGACTCCAGGTTCGCAACTTGAGCCAGCCGTCGAGTGACAGCCTCGGTGACTCTCGTTCTGCGCCACTGGCATCTTTCACAGCGATCAATCAGGGTCCCGCCTTGCCGACCCCAGAGCCGACCCGTCCGCTCAGTCGACCGGTCGAAAGTGTAGTAAGACAGCAGCAACGTATGCAGGCCGATGCGTACGCAGAGTCCTGGAGGCACCACCACCACACGTTACAACAACAGCAGACGCAGACGCAGCCCCAACCGCAGACGCAACCCCAGTCTCTGTCTCCGACCCAGGCGTACCACACACCAAGTTCGGTCATTGATCCGGTCAACACGACGCATGTGCAGCAGGCCTACGATCCCATCATGATGGACGCCAGCGAGAACTTTTGGGACAAGCTCCAGAAAGATGAGCTACGTCGGTTTGGCACTACGGGCGACTTGAGCCTCTTCTCAACGGGCCAGTCCGAAGTTCCTGTTGGGGATATGCCGTTTGGGGACTCCTCTTACTCCCCATCATGAGCGGATCGTCTTACCGGTTTCTACAGCAAAGCGGGGAGTATCAGATGTAGTAGATTGGTTCTTAGAGGCTAGAGCAAAGGACAGAGGGAGACGAAGTTGCTATCTGATGACTTGATGCCCTTTGCTGGTGTCTTTGAAAAGATTATAAGCAGTGCAGGTTGCATGTTCCATGTTGCATAGGGTAATGTGAATATAGTAGGACTTAGGCTACCTCTATCTAGCTAATTTGGACGAGCAGAAGTGTGTTTGTTCAGGGAGGCGGGCCCAGGTAGATTGTACTATGGGATAGGTATTTTCCATCAAGTGAGCCGATGTGTATGAGCATGAGCGACATAATTACAAGTTGTTACCGCATTCCTACCTACCTTAGGTACTGACCTCTACGGTAAATTTAGACTCTTCACCTTGTTCTCATCACAGCTATGTTTGTCCACCAATTTATTCATACTCAAGTGCTCAAGGATACATCCCTATTGTAACCCCACAAAACGTAAACTCCTTCGTTTCCGTCCAGGCGGACGTTCGGGTTAAACAAGGTAACATCCGAAGATATTCTGTTACAGTTGCACAAGTAACATATCCCAACAGAAAACAAAATGTTTGCTTGCTTGCTTGCTTTCTAATGTTACCTCCGTTGGCAAAAATACATACCTAAACGCTTAACCGCTAGCCTTTAGCTTTCATTTTCCATTCCAATAGCACAATAGCAGTGACAGTTCCGCCAAGCTCGTCTATGTAGTTACAGCATTGACAGCATTATGCACAGCCACGGGCCAATACCAATCAATTCCTCCACAAGGTAGATCTCTCAAAATAGAAGCGGAACCTTGGCCCAGACAACAGCTTCCCCTGGCCCCGTCTAAACTCTGCTCTAACTTGTAACGTACTAACCTAGACTAGGACTGCGCTTAAGAGGTTGGACAGTTGAGCAGGACTGTCAACTATTGGCTGGGGATCTATAGTAGTAATACCTATGTACAAGCTCAGAGGTACATCTGTACTGATGTATGGATTGTGAAGGACAATTCAATCCGCTCCAGTCCCATTGTTGTCCTGTGCTATCGCAGTATGCTTGAAGCAGATAGGTAGGTAAGTGACATAAGCATTTATTTAGAAGTATGTAAGCGCGACGGGGACAGTATTGGGCGTATTTCCTTCTTATGCAAAGACGAGGGATTGTCCATCTCGACCATCCACAGATACATACCTGCAGCAATAACTGGTAATCGTATATAATTCGTGCCAATACGATGGTTTTGTTGTTCTTATTATTTACCTATGTACATCTTTTTTATGCAAGTGTTTATTACTTCTCGTCTATTTGCGGCGTATGTTATGTTTTGCCCAGATTTTCGTGCGTTAGAACTCGCCTTTTGAATTTAAGGGTAATTACCGATAGACCCATCTAGTGTCAGCAGGGACCTGTTCGACTAGGAATTACCTCCTGCAGATCCTTTTGGGCTCTGGACAAGTTAATGCTATGTAGCGCTTGTGTGTGTTTTCCTGAGTCGCATTATTTTATATGTCTAGTATAATGATTATGTCTATAGTCCAAGAGGTCTTCCTCCTCTTTTCGTATGAGAGTAAAGACATCCGATGAGTGCCTTTATGGTGAATGAAAACCAGAGAATATGCGGATTAAGTTCGAATATCAATCTGTATGGTTGCCTGTACGCAACTCCAAGACTATTATGCTGTACCTAAAGTTCAACAGATCGACGGTACTAATCACGATACCTATCCATTTTTTGGGTCAGTCTACCTCCATGTGGCCCTATGAGCTTTAGACTAGGTAAACCATTGGCTATCGCTCTACGTAGGACTTTTCGTCTAGAGATTAATTCTTTTAATAGCGACCCAGCCATATTGCTGCGCTTTTGTAATTGTATGGAGGAAGCGAAAAGCTAGGTTAGGTAGCTCACCGCAAACTGAGCCTCCATCCCTCCAAGCGCGTCTCAAGAGATGCAGGGGACCGCTGCCCCATACCGTACCATTTTGCAACGAGCGAACGCTTGCCACGACCACCATTCGATCATTCGGCCCCTACCTATATACACTACACTAGGTTAGCTGCTCACGACCAGTCGAATGTGATGGGGGGCACACTCTTGGCGGTACCCAGCTTTGATGAGGCTGAGGACATTAACAAAGGGAAAATGGGTCTACTGCTCCATACCTACTTTTGCGCTTGGGATGAGGCAATGAATGAACCCTGGCTGTAGGATTATCAGGCACATGCCTTCCCAGCTTTTAGGGCTGACGTCCTGGGGCGCTGTCCTGTCCTGAGGAACGTAATATAGATACAGACCGGGCCGTGAACAAACATGATGCGGCCGCTTCGAACATACATATGAGGAGCTATCCGCTCGCTTCCTTAACGGAACGGCTTCAGTCTCCACACCTCTATCCTTCTTCTCTTCATCGCTGTTGTTTTCTTTTATTTTTTCCTGTCTGCTCTTGGCTGTGTAGTATCCCGTTGTTGGTACACACGGTTCTCAAGGTGAACAGTCTTTTTTTATTCCCCATTTTTATTCAATCTTTTCTTGTCTTCTTGATACCCCTACGGTTGCGTGAAAGATGAAGTCTATAGTCGCAGCCAGTGTGCTGCCGCTCTTGGCACAGCTGTTTTCGCCGGTGGTGGCGGCGGAGAGCTCAAATCTGCATCTGGACTCAATGAAGTTGAAGAAGCAGCAGTTCGGTATGAAGCATATAGATCTAGACGAGGGTCGGAAGGCGGCCGTCGACGACGATCAGCTCGTGGTCATGGGCAAGGGGTTGTTTGACCAACTGATCGATCACGAGCATCCCGATAAGGGAACCTTCAAACAGAGATACTGGTGGAACGCAGAATATTACGAAGAAGAGTGAGTCGATAGTACTCTTCGACTTCTTGGCTTGTTGCTGACCTCGTGTACTGTTGAAGCGGTCCGGTGTTTCTATTCAGCCCGGGCGAGACGAACGCAGAGAATACAATGGGTTACCTAGAGAACTATACTTTGCCCGGATACTATGCTCAGCAGATGAAGGGAGCCGTCATCATCCTGGAGCACCGATATTGGGGGGAATCAGTCCCTTACAAGACACTTACCGCCGAGACGTTACAGTATCTAAACCTACCGAACTCCATCGCCGACCTGACCTACTTCGCCAAGAACGTTGACTGCCAGTTCTGCGAAGGTGGCACTTGTAACAGCAATGAGAACCCCTGGGTCTTGATTGGAGGTTCATACAGTGGTGCTCTAGCAGCCTGGACGAGTCGGATAGATCCTGGTGAGTCTTCCCCTGCAGTTACGGGCATAAAGAGCCAATGCTATCGTATTTAATGGATTCTAACTTCCTGTCAAGGTACATTCACTGCATATCACGCGTCCTCTGCAGTAGTTGAAGCCATCTACGATTTCTGGGAATACTTCACTCCTATTGAGCAAGCCCTGCCGCGGAACTGCAGTGCTGACATCAGGTCCGTGATCGAATACGTTGATGGTGTCTTGGACTCCGGCGACAAGGGAGACGTCAACATGCTCAAGACTCGATTCGGACTGTCCGCTCTCAACGACGCCGACTTCGCCGATATCATTTCCAACCCCATCATCGCATGGCAGAGTGACCAGGATTCCGTTATCGCGTTCTGCGATTACATCGAAGGAGCTGCTTCCAACTACACTCATTGGATGAGCCAGTCGGGCAAGGGAGTCGGGTTGGTGCCGGCCCTCAATGCCTACTCGACGTATGTGAGGGAAAATATCAACTGCGGTGAGAACGGTATCGACTGCGACACCTACACCGGCAACATTGCTTGGAACACGCCCAACACGCTCGACGACGAACGACCGTGGATGTGGATGCTCTGCAACGAGCCTTTCGGATGGTACCAGACCGGACCGCCCAAGTCCGATGGCAACAGCATCATTCCCAAGGCACTGCGTCCAGACCACTTCCAGCGCCGGTGCCCCTTATCCTTCCCGGAGACCAACGGTTTCAAGTCGGGGTCGGTCATTGGCTTCACCGAGGACCACCTAAATCAGTGGACCGGAGGATGGGACGCACCGTTCGAGCGCGTCCTGTTCGTCAACGGCGAGCACGACCCGTGGAGATCAGCCACAATCGCAGCTGACTGCCGGCCAGGCGGTCCTGTCGAGAGCTCGGACAAGATCCCGTCTCTCATTGTGGAGAAGGGCGTGCACGTGCCCGACCTCGTCTTCGAAGCCGGGCCTTATCAGGCGCCCGTCGTCGCGAAGGCGGTAGAGATCATGAGCGGCTGGCTAAAAGACTGGGAAAAGCCTAGCAAAAGAGACGTGAAATAGACAGCGACAGCAAACATAGACGGAGCTGGTTAACGGGCGTTGCGGCGTTTTGTTTGATTATTAGATATGGTCTCAAGTAACCTGCCCATATACGTAGAGAGTCTGGATAATACCTGCTAAGGTCTGGGTCTGCATGAGCATATGTTATAATATGATGAGATTTCGGAATACGAATACCCACTTAAGACACCTCAGTCGCAGTTTCTCAACCTTGCCTGTAGCACCATGTGTCGTTGTCAGCAAAAGCCCTGCCCACCTACCTAGAAGTTAAGTACGCACCTGCCTAAGCAGGTACTACGTAAAGGGTACGGCAGGTAAGGACGTACTCAAGCTTTTGGGGATCCTACCAGGTAAACACAGCCCATAGGAGGTATAGGTAGGAAGGTAGCAGAGTACAGTCTTCTATCCCTACCAGGATTTCTACAGCTTCAAGGTTGCTTGCTGGCCACTCCGTCTCCTTTCGGTAGATCCTAGGCCTGAATGAGATCCGCATGTATTACTTATTCTTATCCAAGTCGCTCGTCAAATAGGCACTATTATACCTAGCAATCATGGGTGGCAACCCTTGCTTTCCCCGGGACGACCCACGAAGCCTCAGCGCCCATGCTGGGCAAAACAGCTACCTCCTTTACCTAGAATATCAGAAAGATTTCACGACATGGCTCGTTAGAGCTGCCGTGCAATTCGGACAAAGTGTCGAAACGGGTTACGATCTCCATTCCAACCAAGAACTCGTGTCCTTCAACCATTTGACTCGTCTTGTCAAGGCTGTCTATCGTCACGGCAAAGTACCCCAGAAAGCCTTAGACGCCCTTGATTTCATACTGGGGCTCCGGGAAAGTTGGAACCCTATCTTTCCGAGTAATAATGATAGGGATCGAAGACACAAACGGGATGAATGTTCCAACGCGGTCCATTCGCTGAGAACCGCCAGGCGTCTCCTCGGAGAAACAACCATTGCTGAGCAGCAACGGGATGCTCCCATCTTTACGGACACGCCAGACCAGAAGACTAGTATATATTCGCTCTATCCGCTGCCCGGCGAAGCCATGTTTGCTTGGGATTGTTTCTTTACTGATTTGGGCCATATCCGAGCGTACCTGAGGAAGTGCTAGGGGCTCTACCAAGAACAATTCGAATCCCTATATACAGTCAGCAAAATGACAGAAGACATGATCCTTCATATCGAAAAATTCTGCGAACGTCAAGTCAAATCCACTGAGCACCTACCACATATGCCTCCTGAGGGCAAAATTATTGAATGGTACTTTCGTCAGTCGACTTCACCAGACCGCCCCAGTCCTAGGCCGAGGAACGCGACGGCGAGGAAGTCATGTTTCCAAGCTCATTGCGCTCTGACAAAGATCGCATCTCATCGCAGATCGCCTAAGCACCGTATTCGGACGATAGCTTTGGACCCTAGACGTCTCGACCAAGTCGAGAGAGCCTGGCGGCGCCAATCACAAACGCCGTGGCCATGGCAAGAGGCCCCAATACCCCTGAAGACACCATTCAACTTTATGGCAAGCCTTGGTACGCGGTTTCATAACCTGGCGATTTTGCTTGCCGCTGGAGCAGATGTAGATGAGCTTGCTGGTAGTCGAGTTGCGAGGACCTTCATAACGTGTGAATTTTTACGCAAAGTAGATGGACCTCCTATTTGCATTTCTGTGTCCTTCCAGGTTATGGCAGACATCAAGGAGGTGCTCAAGTGTGGCTCTTACCGCTGCTACGGGGAGATTCAGGATGAGGTCGAAGATGTCAGGTCCCTTTTCCGAAACTACATCTCTCATCCCCTTGTAAAGCGTAAAATGCTCGCAGATAGCACATGCAAACCAAAAATTCACAGCCTGCTTTGGTTCCTAGAAGGTTGGTACCAGGCGGACGCATATACCGCCCCATCTGAATCGGACCACGAGGGTGACTCCATAGATATGGAGGAAGATAAGCAACCTCCCCTTTTCCTTCTAAGAAATGACCCGACACAATGCGGCCTGATAATCTCGCATATTTTGGCGGCCTGGGAAAAGTTTGAAGCGTGGGCCATTGATCCGGAATTATCGATCGCGCCAGCAGCTGTGTTATATTTGGTGATGCGTGCACGCGGGCTTGTTGGCCAATGGGATGATATGGAATACGTCCGTGAGTGCCTTCAAACATTACCATATGACTTTAATATGGCCATCACGTACAATATAAAGGGGTCTAATCCGTGTTGTCGCCATTAGTCAAGGCCAAGTTCATGAACCTGTTCGAAGACGATAACAGCGCATTGAACTTAGTTCCCCCCAATGCAACTGGAATTCTCTCGGATGTCAAGAGTAATTCCTCCAACCCAGAATTTCTCGCAGGTGACTCTGACGGCAGAGATTATAGGTCACTTCAGAAACGCGAGTACGCTACGTGAAGTTCGAGAGCGGGAAATTACCGATACCGAAGATAGCCATAACATGATAGAGCTTGCAGAAAAATATCTAGCTGTTGGCCGAGAGTCCGAGGCTCATCTGCGCTTCGACGGGTTCGGCATGCATGACCGTTGCCAAGAGCTATTCGACTTGCTCAAGGAGTTTTACGTTCGGAACTTTGACAAGCTGGACGGTGAGTCGCTTCTTTTAAAAAATATCTCCTAGCCTCGCCCAAGACTTCGTACCCTATCTCTTTTTGTTCAAGAGGCCAATCCTTCGATATACTAATCATATATAAACTTTCTCTAGGTATAGATCTAGGTCCGGACCGTGATGAGCATGCCCTAGATGCTTTATATTTCCTCTTAACAGTGGATGGTTTGAGTGTGGGCGAGGAGAACTGGTTCTTAGTCCTTGCTTGCATAGACCCGAGCGCCCTGCCCGAATCCTTTCGTTCAAAGAATCACTTCTGGCTTGAGCGACGGCTTCCGGGTATGGTAACGTACGTTAAGGCGCTGGGCATCTCCTTGGATTCGGCAGCGTCCGTTTTGCAGTCACTGATTGATGCAAAAGGCAGCACGGGCTGCAATCGTTTGGGGGATTTACTAGAATTCAGGAAAAGACGACCCATAAAGTTTGGCTTCGTGGATTCGGCTAGTAGGGAGCGCATCATCGATCTCATGAGGCAGAAATTCGGCAAAAGCTTTAGCCTCGGGGATTTTTACTCTAATGAGCGCCTCCTCAAGCGCATGGGCTTAGGCTCATCGGGTGATGACCGGCGCCGCGGCCGCGCGGCCACCGTCTCGCTTGACCGGTCGGAATGGATTCGTGACGAAAACCAATCTGACAATTAGTAAGTCTGAGTTCTGATACCATGTGCTCCGATAGACCGTCTCTTTCAACGCTTACTGGACTAATAGCCCCGGCGATTCGGATTCGACCGTGAAATGGGACTCCGAAGATGAAATAGAAGGGACACCAGAGGTTTTTCAACCATGGCCGGTCAAGCCTTTGGTAAGCGACTAACTATTCTATCATTCGTCTCGGAGGGAACAAGAACTGATTAATACACATAGGGTAACAAAAATCACAAGAAGGAGAAAGTTGATAGCAAGCCCGCGGCTATTAATCCCGGGAAAAAGAAAACTAAAAAGTCGAAAAAGAAGAAGAGATGAGGTGTTCAAGACATTAACGGCGTAGGTCCTATTAATCATCGATAGATCATCAGTATATATAGAACAGACCCATGAAAGAGTATATGGAGTGGTAGGCGTTGACCATGTTTCGTATTGAAACGGCCCGGGGGATACAAACCGGTCGATAGCGAAATTCGTATTGGCTATTGGTATTAACGATAAAATAGCGGCGATATTTTAAGATCGAATCATCTTACCACAGCGTGTTATCAGCAGCACTAGTTGGAAATAGATATTTAAAATGTTCAATGACTTCGAAGTGTAAGTTGTCGGTTATCTTTGAGACTTGGTTCACCCTTATAGTGACACGTGAGAAGTCTAAGAGTATTTGGTAGCTCTAATCGAGTCCGTTGAGATTTTGCGATTAGGACACTCGTGTTGGCTACTGTTTTTATTTCGACTAACGTATAGCAATGATTTCAGATCCCCCAACCATCTAACTACTTTGGCCGGTAAAAGCTTTAAGTATGCAGCTCTCTCACATGACAGTGTCCCTTCGCACACTAAGCAGTCCTACTAGCGGCGAATTTTTCTTTCTCTTCCGGTAGAATGACTGTGGTTGTTGCATCGATACTCTTCTCCGTATCACTCTCTAACTCGGCGTCGGCGTGTTGTGGCGTGCTCAAGTTCTGAACCTTATCTGATTCTGTCGGAATCTCTACGGGCACATGGTCGCGGACGACTAACCAGGTAGGAACAACGGCGAGACCTTTGGGGAGAAAGAGGTGGTTTTGTTAGTGACGAGATTTTTTCGTACACGGTAATTAAAGGGGTCTCTTGGCGGCGGGATATGGAACATAATGGAACAAAAAAAAGAAAAACTTACCCAATAATATCGTGTTAACGGCCAAGGGAACGCGACCACCGACCCACTGGCGAGTGTTCAGGCCGTAACTGACGGCCTGCGCGAAACTCTCCTGGCCCCGGAGAATGCCGGAGTAGCGGGTGATCTGGGAGAGGTTGTCCGTCATGGTGGAGACGAGATAGTATAGCCAGTTCTGCAACGCCTGCCTAGCGAAGTCCCACAGCAGCAGAACAAAATACCCTTCGACAAAGCCCTTGTCCTCCCAGTCGTAGGCGGGCGGGTTCGCCGTGTATTTCTCCTGCACGACCCACCCGTAGACCCAGGCGACGATGTGCAGGGCCACGACGTAGTAGTAGCCCCATACGAGACGCTTCTTCACGCCCAACCCTTTATAGTCGAGCAACGTGCTCATGAGCTGCGAGGACAGGAGCGTGCCGAAGTTGGAGGTGAAGCCGATCAGCGCCCGTGCCCGCACGCCGAAGTAGTACGTCTGGAAGTTGCCGGAGTACTGGTTGAAGTAAGCGGCCCAGAAGATGGGAAGGAGGAGAATGATCTGCTTCTGCTTGGAAGCCTCCCAAAGCGCCTTGAACTCGCCCTTAAAGCTCGCCTCAGCCTTAAGGACGACCTTGGTCCCGTCGGCGCGCTGGACTTTCTCCGGCGAGGAGAGGAGAAGGGCCAGAGGCGCCGCGACAGTCTGTAAGGCGACGAAAACTAGGTACGTGCTCGGTTCGACTTTGCCCTTCTTCTTGGAGGCGGAGTTGTGGTTCAGGGCGAGGACGATGGCACCTCCGAGAAGCGGCCCTCCCGTCCGGAACCAGAGCCAGATGTTCAGGTACCTTCCACGCTTAGAAGCCTCGGGGTAACCCAGGGCGATGGCGCCCTCGCTCGCCCAGAAGAGCCCAGCGCTGAGGCCGCAGGCTACGGCACCAACCAGCACGAACCACACGTTGCCGTACTTACTGTTGGTGTAAAGCGCCGCTGAGTAGAGAGGGTACCCCACGGCGCCCAGGAACAGCGTCCACTTCAGCCCGATCCGGTTCGCGATCGGCGCGCCAAATAGGCAGAGAAAACCCATCAGCCCGAACACGAGGGCGTTGGCGGCGTTGACGAGGAATGGCTTCTGCGCTCCTCCCGCGCCTAAAGCGTTCATCGCGTTCCAGAGGCCGGGGGCGATGAAGCCGACGCCGCCGATCACGAAGGCGTTGAATAGCGTCGTGTGATACCATGTTCGCTTCACCGTCGCCGGGGTCGCGACCTGCGACTCTGGGTCTCCTTGGGGAGCGTGCTCGGCCATGGTATTGCCTTGCCTTATGTTCTTCTTGTTAATGCGTTCTCAGCAACCCCAGGTATCACGAGCCAAGCGTTATAATGAGGGGGGTTGATGCTGCGGGGGACAGACAGGAAGAGCGACCCTCAACACTCGTGCATGAACATCATGTCTCATGACCAGCGAGAGACACTCCTCATTTATTATATACTTATCTACATAACGTTCGACCCGCTCAACGGGGCCCGGAACAAGAAAAGCAAGTTGGGTGATGACCCACTCCGATGGCGACATTGTCGAGCCCCGTGCGGAACAGGGGCTAGGCCGCCGAGGACCCCTCTCATGATTGGCTTTTTGGCCCTCGATACCACTTATCAACGGCCCATCGCATTTACTGGCGTCGGAT
>Ga0247782_1000071_pt1 | contig 144643 bp, 97 predicted proteins | sample UWRJL019104C5_FD_179928 | JGI IMG/M metagenome (GOLD analysis project Ga0247782, IMG submission 179928) | Plant litter microbial communities from Arlington Agricultural Research Station in Wisconsin, United States - UWRJ-L019-104C-5 | ecosystem: Environmental > Terrestrial > Plant litter >... | reverse complement strand
GCTAACCTTTCGAAAAAAAAAAAAAAAAAAAAAAAAAAAGCAAGACCCAGTGGCACAGGCTATACCCGGATATCTGGGAACCTGGGGAAAGGCGCCCGGCCCGGCCCGGCCAGATCGTACATTGCATCACATCAAGTACACGTCTTAACATGACATGGCATTGCATGCAACATTGTTACCGACCGATCTCATAAGCATTTGCATCTCTTGGAGACATGGTGGTATTTCTTGGGCGAGGGTTCCAGACATGTGGGCCCGAAATGCTTAAATGTCATGATCGATCTTTCCGCGCTCCCGCTTTGATGGGATGGCATTGCATCGCCTGACCAGAATCGAATATTGCGTTAAGCAAGTGGGCGCAGGCGCAGGCGCGTGGGGTATAGACAAACGGTCGGGTGGGACGTTGTCTGTATGTGTGCCCGTTTTCTGTTGTCGCTTGGTATTTGCTGGTCATGCTGCTGCTGACCGCCCCTGGTTTGTGATGTTGGTGTGATGATGTAGGCATATATGCGTGTGATTAGTATTGACTGTCTACTGATATGTAGGTGAGAAAGTAAAAAAGTAGGCAAGTGAGTGTCGTGCATGTGTGTGTGTGTGTGTGTTTTGCGGCCGTTTGATCTACAGCGTCGCTCATTCATTCAAGGTGATATTGGATGCCGGGAGTTACATACATTGACTTGCTGTTGGCTTTGCTTTCGTGTGCTTGATATCCTAAACTATGCTAGGCATATATAGTAGCTTTCGAGCATCTTTCTTTTGAGGATCTGGTGTAATGTATTGACTATTGGTGTTCCAAGGAGGGCGTTGATTACTTCATTTTTTACCAAGCAGGAGACGGGGGTTAAGCGAGAGAGGTATATTCGTGTCTCGCATGCAGGGTAGGGGGTATATAGGGAGAGTGAGAGCGAGAGCGAGAGGAACTGGGTTTGAATGATGATTTCAGCCTCGGGCGCAGGCTAGTGAGATTCTTGCTTATTTATCTCGTTTCTTTATTTGACGCGCGAGGTGACGAATTTTCTACTATTAAAAAGATATGTGAACATATATTACTCATTGCCTACATTAGGTACCCACTTACCCTTCTTATGCGCCCAGTCAAATAGGCAGAGGAAAAGCTGAAATGGACAGGCCTGCTTGTTATTGGCAGCCTTGCCAGCTATTGCATATAGCTAGTCATTTTAAACATACATGCTATGGTAAGTGATTTGGAGCCTCATGCCATATCACAGCTAGGTTTGAGACAATAGATCTGTGGTGAATCCTGCGTTACGTCACACTCATATACCAGACGACCAACCACGACCAGCATGTCCGGGCCAGTGGTTTGCACCTTTACCCACTTTTGACATTACCCCTAGATTTGACATTGGCAAACTCATGCCCAGAATTTTAAGTCTCCTCCCATGACCCCTTGCTTATTTTTTTTTTCCCATGTAAAAAAGAATAGCGGTGGTCAGCTTGCTTTACTAAAATACCGGCCGGGCAGAAAACTGGCTGGATCCTCCCGTTCGGTTCGGTTGCCCCGCGTCAGTGATGCGATGCGGGACAAATCTGATGAAATTCGGGAAGCGGAGAACAGGAATGCGCTGACCGGTATTTTCATTACGTTTTCGTTACCTCATCTCCCTTTATCCCTTTGGCTCCTTTGAACAGTAGGTCTTGCTCTGGGCCTTCTGGCCCAAAACGAAGTGGAACCCTCTTGGGGTCCTATTTTCCTCACTGCGCCGGGCAGGTCTTGTTTCTAGCGGGCGCCTAGAATATACTCAGATAGCTAGACGTGCTAATAACTAGTAGACAATCTCGGAGGGTCCTTTTGGTGGAATGGGCGGAAAATATGTTCTTTGTGGGCGGGCTGTTTTGGAGGGGTCTGCCGCGATGATGTAAAACGCCTCGGAATTAGATACTAACGTTTTCCCAGACATACGACTAAGAAATCTAAAAAATATTTTCTTCCCTCTTGAAATAGGAAAGAGCGATTGGCATGAAATCCGGGCGACCGTGACTTAGCGATGATCACGCGGTTTTCCCTTGTAAGATATACATCAATAAGAAAAAAAGAGATAAGAAATAACAATGACTAGAATTTATTTCAGTATCGCACGGCCATCGTAGTTTTTTAAAGTCCCAAGGCCTATACATCCAGGACCGGACAGCTGGGCACGCAAACCGCGCCGTGCTGGTTTCCCGTAGGTGCGGTTACCTACATAAACTCCTGCGTCCTTCCCTCTTTCCTTCCCCCAGCCTTCCTACCTACCACCTTGGGTTTTCATCGAGTATGTTAAGTTTGCGCCTTACCGGAAAGCATATTTAATCTACCTGGTACGGTTGGTGTGTGTAGGCTTTTGAGACTCGCTAAGATTATCTACTCTTTATCAAAAGTTACCAATTCGAACAGCAAATTATCGTCGCATTTGACTTTCGGTTACACATCAAGGAAAAAGGTGCTGGACTTTTATCGGCCTTTTGCGGCTACCTTAGCGACTTTCCAAGCATTCTCTCGCCCAAATCTAGAATGTCTGGCTTGACATCCACTGGCCGAGGCGGTGCTGGCAACATTGCAGATGCCTCTAAATCACCTCGGATTGCTCCCTCGGACCTCGAGACACCCACTCTTAAGACTCCTATCGTCACCACCGGCCGCGGCGGCTCGGGCAATATGGCACAGAACATCGATCCTGCCGAGACTCGCGCCCGACAAGACGTGGATCCGTAAGCCATAACTTTTCTTCTTCTACACGTCCGCTGTGTGTACACGAAGGTCAAGGCACGGTATTTTCATTACGACACATGCCAAACTGGCGGTAGCACAACAAAGGATATTGATGCCCATTTTGGGGCCCTGAAAGGGAAAAGAGGGAATATATACGCACAAGATGAAAGAGCAGCTGTGCAGCGGCTAACATACATAACTCCCAGAATTGAGCGAAGACCTAGTGTGGGTGCAACACACGTCGGTCGAGGCGGTGCTGCCAACGTAGTGAAGCCCTCTCCGGAGCCCAAATCGAGCCCGTCCGATGAGACTCCAGTCCTGGACGGTCCTGCCAAGGAACAGGACAAGGAGAAGCAAAAGAAGGACAAAGAGCGCGGTCTCGCGGCCAAGGCCAGGGATTTCTTCCGATTGACGTAGGAGTCGGTTAGGAGATCTATGTTCAGGGTTGCGTATACTAAGGACAGTATGTTACCCTTCTGTATCTGATCAGATAGGGACCTACCTCCTCGGGAGATGGTGCACGTCCGGAACGCACCGGGGGCAGAGGGAGAGAGAAATTTCAAGAAGCATTGCTAATAGATGCTTGGTTTACGGTAACTCTTTTACCTCCATTTCTTTCCAGGGGAGCTGGTGGATAGTCTGCTTTTCTAAGGTTTTTGTTTGCTTCAGAAGACCCTATGCCCTGTGTGTAACAAAGCAGGCGCCCCTTCTCTGTGCGTTGACTTTTTGATACCATTATGGCGGGCTTTATTTTGGGAGTTTGATGGCTGTTGTTTTCCTTTGCCCGGACTCACGGAGAAAAGCTCGACGGGATGCACCGCATCATGGAATGCCAGTGCCATGGTCGGTGTGTGTATACCATGCCCGATTACACATCAATGGATGGAGAGATAGCACATGTGTAGCGCTTTATAATACATTGGTACCACTCAGTCTCTGTTGAGTTCTGAATGTCGGCGTGGGTTCTTACTCATCATCTTGGATCCGCTCTGGGGTCCGAAAGGCGTACTGATTTCCGAGGGCGGAGAGTCGATGTGACTCACGGGGCTTATATTATGGACGGGAACTCATATGACTGTTCAGTTCAGAGCCAGTCTGCGCCAGGAATATTTTTCTTTTAATTTTTACATGAGCACGACAGCTGACATTCCGGCCGGATACCAGCGCCGCAAGGTTGTCTTATCCCTTGTCGGCTTAAAACTAGCTCAGATAGGTGCCTACTACACCTGCCAATTCAAGGGCCAACCCACTAATCTCTACTCTGTTCATACCTGCCTGCACAGATAGTACTTGTCTTTGGTTAATACTACACAGACCTTACCTGACGCACTCATTTACCATGAGATACGCTATCAATCCCTTGCATAGCGATACTTACTGGACTTCATTTGCATATATCTAGAATACTTTTGCCCAGGTGCGACTTTATCATCTGGATTTGTTACCCGTCTCGTTGGCGGGCATCTCGTTTTAGAAGCAGTAGCAGGTACCCGTTTGCATGATCGACGGGGAGGGAGGATCTCGACTAGAAAGAGTGAAAGGCAGGGCAAAGGAAAGAAAGGAGAAGACAGGACAAAAGGGGGGAGGAACAAGAAGTGAAAATTATCCGAGCAAGACATCAAAGGAACAATGACGTCTCCTGAGTTATTCCCAGTCCCAGTGGCGATGTACACGACGCCGCCGGAAGCGCTCGTAGAGCTCCTTCTGAGATCGCAACAGCTATACTCGCTGCCGCTAGTTCGTCGTCTGCGGTTCACGAGGTTGCCGGGCGGCATAACGGAGCATAGCAGGATCCTGTTCTCTTCTACCAAATCGCTAGAAGACCGCAAGGGGGCACAGGGTGAGAGCAGCGACGACGACTATGTGCCGTTTGCAGCTGCGTATCTGGATTTTTCCCGTGCGCCGGAGACGGAGCTATGGATTTTTTCGTCTATGGAACGTCGGATAGGGGGCCGTCGCGATGATGGTGATGCCGCTGATGGGAAAGGGCAAGGGAAAGAAGAAAGGGAAAAAGAAATCGAAGCCGAAAGGCAAGAAATCGCCAGCACGGTCGCCCTCCTCCGCGAGGTCAAGCGCCAACGAGACAAATATTTCGCGCTAGACTCGACGCACAGAGACGAACGCACGCGCCTTACCGTGCTCATCGGGAATATGAACGAGGTCTTGCGCACGAGACTCGTGGCTCCTGACGTGGGCATGAAGATTGTCTCGACGGGTCTCTATGATAAGTGGTTATTCCATGTTGATGAACTGCCAGATGTTGAGCTGCCTGAGATCTTGCACCCTTTGGGGAGCACAGACCAAGGTGAAATGAAGGGAGAAGGGAAGCGCTGGTCTTGGGATATTGTTCGTAGGCAGGATTTGGGTCTTACAATCTCCAGGACACACATTACGCGGAGGGAGTATGTATTCCTTTCGCTCTTCTGCTTCGGTCACTATTACTTTCGGGCACGAATTGTTCATCTTCTCCGAGAAGATATAAAATATTTCTGACTACCTACCTGGATACGTACTCTCAGCTAACTGGATATCACAGACGTACTATGAAGCTGTTACCTAGTACGGCGTTATACTTGGATGACGGGACGCCGGTTGCGTGGGCTTTTCTAGGTAAGAAAGTCTCACAAACCAATTCGGAGAGTGTCTCATCTTTTGTTCTTGGAGTCCCTGCTAAGTAGTTAACTGGGATTTCGATTTAGGACCTGATTCTTCCCTCAGTAGCCTTCATTGCGAAGAACCCTACCGAGGCAAAGGCATCGCCAAGGCTGTTGCGGTAAGATCTTTAAGAGCCAACCTTAAAAACTACGTGGATGATGGGCAACCGGCCTACGGCTGGGCTGATGTGGCCCCTGATAATCTCCAGAGTCGGGGCGTGTGCAAGAGTCTGATGGGCAAAGTGAAGTGGCAGATATCATGGTAAGAAAACCATTGGGTTCTTTCGAGCGGCGCTTTCACTCCAGTCTTTCAATATATACGAGGTATTTCTCGCTGACAATGAGTATAGGAGCCTTATAGACTTAGATCTGAGTTTTCCCAATCCATAGTGAGAAGGGTCTACTGTCTATTATCTATTTGATAGACTATGTTGAATCCTATTGGCTGGTTAGGCGTTGTATCTCCTCTAGATAGAATTTTAGATCATCTGGGTTTACAAAGGGAGTGATGCCATGTCCCAGGTTGGCGATCCAGCCTCCCTTACCGCCACCAAAGCCCTTAACCATCTCTTCCACGGTCTCTGATATGGATTCCCTGGAGCCATATAAAACACCGGGATCTGCATTCCCCTGAAAAACGATCTTTCGATCTCCCCGAATTTTAACCACTTCAGCTGGATCAACGAGCCAGTCCAGGCCCACAACATTGTATCCCAAGTTACAAATAGAGTCAATTGACTGATTTGCTCCTTTCGCGAATACAATCATAGGGACAACCTCTAAGCCCATTGCCTTCAACTTTCTAGGGAGATGTTGGGCGATATAAGCTAGATAGGGCTCGCTGAACTTCTTGAACGTAGAGGGCGATAGTTCTCCTGCCCAAGAGTCGAAAACTTGGATCATCTAGACGTCACAATGTCAGCATAGTCTAGCTCCATATTTATATAGACTTCGGCCGCCAAAGAAATCCATACCTGGGCTCCAGCTTTCACTTGAAGTGCTAAATACTCAACACAGATCTCGGTGATCTTTTGCAGCATGGCGCGAGTCTCGTTCGGGTACTTGTAAATCCATTTTTTGCTCTCAATGAATAGCTTCGTACCGCCGCCCTCAACCATATAGCAGAACAGGGTCCATGGCGCTCCGCAGAATCCAATTAGGGGCACACGGCCATCCAACTTCTTCCTTGTTAGGGTTATGGCCTTGTAAACGTAGTCGAGCTCGGCGGCGACGTCGACATCCTTGGAGAAGACCTTGGAGTATTGGCCGTCGTCAGGAGACTTCAATGGCTCGGGGAAATGCGGCCCCTTCTTGTCCACCATCTCAACTACCATGCCCATAGCCTGCGGGATAACGAGGATATCGGAGAAGATGATAGAGGCATCAAGAAGCCCAGCGAATCGCTCAATGGGTTGTAGGGTAAGAGTTGAGGCGACCTCGGGATTTCGGCAGCATTCGAAGAAGTCGCGTTTGCCTTTGGCTTCATGGTATTCGGGGAGATATCGTCCAGCTGGAGTTCAGCTTCATTAGCCATGTCATATGCGACAGTTCGAATGTTTCGAACCAATTTTTGTCAATTGGTGGTACGAGACTGTTATGATAGTGCGTACCTTGTCTCATGATCCAGATTGGCGCTCGTTCAACATTTTGACCTGCGGTCACACTCAGCGACAGCTTTTGGCCATTCAAACTTATTGGGTTGACGCACCCCACGCTGTCCTTAGGACAAGGTCATTCTTCAAAGGTGGGAATTCGCGAGACATTATGTAGAGAAGGGTCTGGTGTTCAACTCGTAAGAACTCTCTTTGTATGTGGAGGGAATGGTCATGACACGATAGCCAACACTTCAAGCTTTCACCCCGCGGTTCAATAGTGTTACCCCAGTCGGTTCATCAGTATGGGTGCAGTGGGATGGACCCTTGTCAACAAGTCAAGCCACTCCTGTTACGAGCCACTTCAATTTATTCAACTAATCTTAGTAGGTAGGTAGGTTGGTACGGGTACCTCTACCTCCTCAGCTTCGAGCTACAATCTATAAGCCACACCTAAGCTTAGGTGCTTAGCCTATTTCGGTACCCATGGATGTACGTAGGAGCGTCTCCAAGCGTGCATAACGCAGGAACGCAGAAAGTTCCATAATTTGACATTTCGATCGAGTTGACTCGAATCTGTCACGATTGGACCAATTTGCCATTCCATAACACTGCTTGCGCCATATGTCTCATAAGTAGATGCCTCAATGGCCTTTCTAAGTCTACTCGTTCTGTATTAAGTTCCAGGGGAAAACTTCACCCCTGCGTCGTGCGCGCCCCATGTCCGGGCCCTCGCCTTCACAATGTTACCAAGCTGTTCGCCGCCATTTGCGGCCTCATTATGACAGCATATGGGTACCGGACAGCCTGTTGCTGAGCGCCTTCGAACGATATGCTGCGATATTTAGGACAGGCGCGCGTTATGGATCCTCCGTTCCGGGACCGATGGAGCATAGGAAGCGGCTGGCTAAGAGGCACATGGGAGACCTGCATTTTGGACAATCGCACTCGGCCGCGCCGATATGGGAGCTGGCAAACATGGTAGACCTGAGCCAGTGGCAGTGGAAACCTCCGACATCACCAAACACCAGAAGACGGCAAATCGCCAGCGCCACCGAAGTCCGAATATACTCAGATAACGTTTTGAATCCTCTACGATCATTCTTCCCTCAACGCATCGAGCAAGCCGTGGACCTCCACAAACCTGACGACGATGCACAGTTGCCAAACGACATTGTCCTAACTAGTGTGACCAATGAGCCGGCAGCATCGTGGGGCCCAGACAGTACCCCCGCCGATATCATAAATGTGGCCCTGAACTCTCTATCCCGAGATATTCTCGATAATACATATGCTACGCTACTCTTTCGTAGCTTCTGCGATGACTGGACGAATGCGTTGGCTGAAAAATGGTTTCATGGAGAGACGGTCTGCAAGATACTGGCCGGAATTACTGATGGCCTTAATGGAGAAGCGCTAGGTGTGTTTGGGTCGGAATCGATTGAACAGAAAAAGTTACTTCTGATTGAATCGACCATAGAAGGTATCTCCAAAGGTGAAACCGATGGAAACATGCGATTTGATCACATAGCCTGGAACGACATTCTCAGCGGGGTGAGCAAGATTCAAATGAACACCATACGTGTCTTCGCAAGAGCTATGGCTTGCATACCCAATCAGCATCTCAAAGCTGTGGCGTCGGGAATTATTGACAATTTGTATTCATATCTCGATGCCCTAGGACGGACAACTAGGCGGCCGACCTTGGCTCGACAGGCCGCTAAGATGGCCGTACCGTTGAAGGCTCTGGGTCACCCAGAACTTCGCTTCATCTTGGATGATGCTACGCAGAGGCTATTGCAATACGACGGCATCGACGGCTCTAGATTCTCGGACATTCGGCTCGGTTGGCTACAGCTTCTTGCACGGCTTCCTGGTGTAGATGAAACCTATCTTGGACAAGCTTGTGTCGCCCTAGAGGCAGGGAAGCATGTTCAGCCTATGTCAGAGCTCGAAGTCTGTCAGGTCCTCCTGATTTGGGCCAACAGCCGAGCTCCACTTGAACAGTACACGAAAGTATACAATACGCTCAATCCTCACGGTACCAAATGCTATCGCATGCTGGCCGCTCGGCTATGGCATACCAACCAATTTCACCGCGTCAGGCCATTCACCAATTTGCTCCATACTATCGGCCGGGAGAATGCCATAACTTTATTAGCCAAAGGAGTGTCTAATCCCCACCGTAAAGGGGCCTGCTCGCTTGCAAACATGGCCTTGGGAATGCGAAGGCCTAGGGTTGCTGTTGAGATTTTATGCCTTTACGAGGAGAGCCAGAAATGTAGGTCGTCGTTCTGGGAGTCTAGATTTGGCTTTAGGGCATTAGAGAGCCTCGTCTGGGTGCCCGGATTCGATCACAAGCGGCTCCTGGCGTTGCTTGGAGTCACGCCGGCTCCACGCACCCGGACTCGGCTAGGCAAAGCGCGGTGCACGCTGAGCAGCAATCACATTGCCAAAATTGCGGCTGTCGGCGCTGTTGTGGGGCTGTCACCACATCTCTCGAGGCGGAAAGCTTTTTTTTTCATGACAAATTGCTACCGCCACTTGCGAAGACACCACTCAAGGCTACGGGCTGCGCTTATACGGGCTCTCTTTCACAACGTTACGAGATGCCTCATGAACGGCGAACTGGGGATCACGTCTCGACTGCAATACGCCTTGTCTATCATCCAAAAGGAGATGGGAAACGCTGCGGCCCAGCATATAGGGTTGGCCCTGTACAAACGGAGGAGGGCTAACATCAGGCTCAAGATGGAACAACAATTTCAAGGCGCCGATCATCGATTTAGGTAAATCATTTACACATCATAGTTCTCATGTATGTACATAGTAATCCAATGTAGCAATACGACAAGCCTGAGGCTACGACGGCTCTGAGCGGCCACATCGCGAGGCCTTAGAAAAAACTGCAAAAAGACAGTGGGCCTAGCGTGACCGTGTAGCAAAATGATTGGTACCTGAACGCTGAGGGCTTGAGGAGAGATGATCTGAATGTCGTACTCCGTTACACAACAGCCGATTTTCTATGTGTATGGGCACTTGACCCCCCCCCCCCCCCCACCCTTTGGCCCACCACAAGGTAGTTCAAGCATTTTGCAGCTGGACATTGAGCCAGGTCCGGAAGGGCCTTATCTCGATCCCGCACGGCCCAACACGGCGTGGGACGCATTACAAGTTTGAAGAATGTGGACGGCGTAGACAAGGTTAGGCATCTTAAACTGATGCTCATTCCATCTTTAAAGCTCGAGTATTCAACAGGGTAACCTGGTCCATAGCGTGCCATGACAAGCCGAAGCGGCCATCCAACACCCCCACTGAGGGATGCATCTTTACCGGCAGGCTCGCGCCACCCACCCATTACCTACCTACCTTCTGCTTTCTTCAACAACTTAGGGTCTTCAGCAAGCAGAACCGTGGGTAGTAGGTTTCGCTCCATGTACTTATGTTAGGCATGTGGCTGCAAATATCCAGCCACACGAAGCCCAGTTTCCCTGCCAGATTAACAGGCATCTGTTCTTCCTTCCCCTCGCGGCGATTTCCCAACTACTTCTGGACTTCTTGCATAGCCTCTCTAAACTCTCCAGCAGCTGAAATCCAGCAACAGTAACAGCAGCAGGGGGGGCAAAAGCTCGTGTCACCACGATCCCGGGGCGACCGCTCGCAGGAGCGACGCGCTACCACACTACCGCATTACCAAGATTCACAGTTAGCAGATCGATCTATGTACATGCAGTACCGAGAACAAGGTAGTGGCCTATCCCACCCCCCAGCTGCCTGCCCGTCCTTCCAGTACATGACACACGCTAGTAATTAATTGGACTGTACAAACAGTCTGGTTTAATCTTGCAGCTCAGTTGACGAGCTCTCGGTCGGCCAAGCTGGGTCCCAACGAGGATTAATTCGCTCGAAGGGATCAAACGATGGGTGATTATTGTCCAGGAGCCCGAAAGCCTGACTAGATATGTTGGTTGGGATCCGAATTAGCAGCAGTAGCAGCGTCAACAGCAGCGCCATTTCCATGTCCATGTCCCTGCCAAATCGACATTGATGGTGTATTTCCTGCAGACCCAAGCAAGGGGCATCGCTGGTATCACCTCAAGGAAGGCCCCCCCCTCTTCAATACACTCCGGGGTCGACGCACTGATCTACCGTTCTGCTACGACGGGCTCCCCTGTCTTCCTGGACGTTGGAATTGTCTTCATACTAAGAAACGCCCGCGCAACGTCTTGTCACTATTGCCCTGCCACACCCGGAGCCGTAGAAATTACGTCCGTATTTCCGCCCTGAAGTAATTAACGAAGCAACTTCGACTATTTGGGCCCTGGGGTTGGCTGTTACCGGTCCTAGTCTCACTAGTGCCGCCGCACCGGATTGCAGGAACCGAGCTCCTTGTCGGCGGAACGAGGTCTAACTTGGGATGAGGTCGAGGAGGGGTGGATAAGGGAGCGGCCTGTGAGAGCAATAAGGACGACACCATCCAACTAAGCTGCATCGCTTCTAGCAGAAGTAGCAGGAAGCTGCAATAGGCAAAAAGCAAATAGCAATAGGAGAAGACGAACAAGAACAAGAAGCAGCAGTTAGAGCTGAAGTTGACGGGTGCCTCATTCCCGCCTCATATCGACGAACCGGACCAATTATATCAACATGGATCTGACAGATCATATGGCGAACAGCAGAGAGTCGGAGTCAACTTCACGGCCGAGCGGCCAGGCTAAACCTATTCGCCGACGCAACCGCATGATCAATTCTTGCTTGGAGGTGAGTAACGCTCTTCTCTTCTTTTCTTTTTCTTATCTATCGGCTCGAAATTTTCAGTCGTAATAGATGTTACTAGGACACCCCGTCAGTCAGACCGCCCGGGTTATTTATTCATGCACCATCACCTCTCACTATTCTATGGAGACCCAGCCTAGTAGCCAGTGAAGGTAAAGTGAGGAACGACACCTACCGTGATTGTTAACGCCATCTTTAGTGCAGGAAACGCAAGTTAAAATGCAGCAAAACCTCGCCAACATGCACCAACTGTGTCAAGGCATCGCGGGACTGTCTTTACATCGGGCCCCGCCTAGATGAGGCTAGCCAGATGCGTCTCGCTGAAATCAAAGAGAAACAAGGCACGTTAGAGCGACAGCTGGAGCGTGACGTCGCCAAGTCTACCACGGCTAAGAGCACGCTGCAACAACGGATCCTGGCAGATGAGGTCGAAGATAATTACGACGATGAGCGCGACTTGGAGGCAACCCCGCTCGTCGCTCTCGACTTGACGTACGAGGACGATGCAGACGGTGGCGCCGATGATATGATTGACCTTGGCGTCCAAATTGGAAAAATGCGCCTTACTGAGAGAATCGGTGGTCTCACCAGACCCCGGATTGCTGAAGAGGTAACACTACACCATTTGCCCACACATTCCTCGCGAAGTTCAAACACATGATGGTCTAACGCATAGACGATAGATAGCAGCCGGGATCTCGCAGCATCCGGGAGGACAGCTGCCTCAACCAAATGCGGGCCAGATGCCACCGTTTGAAGATGTTACTGATAGCATGTCGGACTCGTCACTACCTGACTTTTTGAAGCCCACGAGCCAGTACATCGTTCCGACAAGTGGCTTCTTCTTCGGCCAAGTCTGCGAGCCACCTAATATTATGCAGTTCTTGCCCTATCGATCCACTGCGGATCGCCTCATGACCCAGTACTTCCGCGCCGTGCATCCCATTGCCCCTTGCTCGCACCGAACCTTGATGGAACGTGCGTATGCGTCTTTTTGGGAGGAGATCACTGCAGGCTTTGAACCACGGCCTTCGACGCAAGCCATTATCTTCGCTGCCTTGTTCAGCGGCATCGTAAGCATGGAGGAGGATGTTGTGTTCCACGAATTAGGTGGATACCCAAAGGCAAATTGGGTTTCAAGTCTGAAAATGGGCACTGAGACGGCACTCAGCAAAGCTAACTTCCTGCGGACCACGAGCGTGGAAACTATGCAGGCATTTATCATATACATGGTGAGTTTTTATTGCGATTTCTGCAACTCCCCACGAGATTCGTGCTGTAGCTAATATGATTCGGTATAGATACCCCTGTGTCGAGCGGAAGTATCACGAGCCCACTCAGTGCTCGTGGGTGCCGCCGTTCGGATGGCCGAGTGTATGGGGCTTCACCGTGATGGTGAAGCTTATGGCTTGACACCGTTGGAAACGCACGTGCGGCGCCTAGTCTGGCACCAGCTCTGCTTCCTCGATATTCGGACCTGCGAGGCCCAAGGGCCAAAGCCCGTGATCCGGCGCGATGACTATGACACAAAACTTCCCGTGAACTGCAACGAGGAGGAATTACTGGCTGCGCCCGGCTCTCGCCCCCCGGAGCCGTCAGACGCATGGACGACCAACACATTACCGCTGATCCGGTTCGAGATTAACGAAATGATGCGCAGTGTTTGGGTAGATAGGCGGCGACTAGAGATGCGGCGCACAACGCTGACAGCAGTCTTGACCAAGATTGAGCATTTCCGGCGGCGGATGTCAGAGAAGTATGACCACCTGCTTGACGTGATGCATCCGCTTCAGCGCTACGCTAAATCTATCATGTACCTGTTGACGTGCAGGCTACATATCATGGTGCTACACCCGTACTACGCCAACGCGGCGAATCCCATGCCGTCTCGGTTATCACACCTGCTCGTCACTTCGGGTATCATGATGATCGAACTAGGCATTCAGCTCGAGACCAACCAGGCATTCAAGCATTGGGCCTGGTACGTCGGCGCTTACTTCCAGTACCAGATCGCGCTGCTACTTGCGACCGAAGTATTCTATCATCCACGGAGTCGCGAAGCCGACCGCATCTGGGCCTGTCTGGACTACGTGTTCGGCATGGACCGCAAGATGCCCCCGGAGACTAAGAGTGTGCAGCTCCTGCGTGAGATATCAAATCGTACCGCAGTATACCTGCAGAAACGAAAGATGCGAGGGCCGAGCACCACCGCGCGAGCGGCTGTCTCGACCAATGCGATCGGGGGCGCCAGTCCTTCGCATGATCATCTGTTAGCTGACGCACAGCAACAGAGTCGACAACAACAGCAGCAGCAGCAACAGCAGCAGGCGCAGCAACCCACGGGATTCTCTTCCCAACAATCACAGCAACATCGCATGCCGCCTGGCGGTAATAGCGTTGGTAGTGGACAGGAGCCAGAGCGAGCCTATGGACCTCATGCACCAAGCGTGACCTCTGGGCTAACACCGGCCGTGCCCTCACAACCGGGTGTGGTTTTCGCGGGAGTGTCCGACGGACATGTACTTTGGAGCCTGCCGCCGACGGGAAGCCCGCACGGCAGCGACACGTCGAGTCTGGGTGCCCCTGGAGGAGGAGGGGGCGCGACCGCACGTACAGCAGCCGTTACGGCGGCGGCGGCAGCAGCAGCAGCGGCCGCGGCTGGTATCAATTGTCCCACGTCTGCCGGTACAAGTGCTGCCCCCCGGGATTCCAATGTGGCACAGGGGAATATAATGGATAGTATTGATTGGGTAAGTATATGAATAAGTTTGCTACTGTAAAGGTTGATCACCTCTTTCTCTCCCGTTACAACTTCTTCTTTCTCTCGCACAAAAACACAGACAGCAACACAAACACAAACACGGACACAAGCGTGTGTGTAAAAGCCTATATGTACCTTCTCAAACCTACTGCAGATACCAGCTAACAATCTTTATTTCCCAAGGACACGATGTATGCATTATTCCCCAACGATACCCAGACCGGTGAGCTCTCTATACAGGGCTATCACGATGCAAACTTCGGCATCGCCAACTGGGGGAGTTAAATAAGTCGACGTAACAATTCTGGCATCTGAGCCTCCATTCCATTACCTTTTCCACCTCTCCTTTCCACTCTTTATTACTACTATTCTTTTAATTCTCTGTGAGGTTTCTATTTTTATTTTTTTTGTTGTGTGTTTCTTCTGGCTTAATGGCGGTTGAAGAGGTCGCGGTACTGTACTGGTGGGTTTGAAACAACAACAAGAAAAATAAAAATACAGATTATTAACATTAAAGGGGTGTATAAGAGGGAGTAAGGTGATAAAGGGGTAGATGAAGGAGAGACAAAAAAAGAAGTTGGTAATGGGGTTTAAAGAGTTAACCTAGATGTCTAATAAGTAGGGCAAGCAAGCAAGAAGAGGAGAGAGTGGCGGTTTTGATCTGTCATTTTGATCATTACAGAGGTTTTGAGTTTCTTCTGTCTATTCCTGGATAAAAAATTAGTTCTGGTGCTCTTTAGTTAATAAACAAGGATATTGTTGTCGCTTTAGTTGGTTTCTCTCTCATGTTCTCTCTCTCACTTCATTGGAAACGGAATATTGGGAGTAGATAGAAACACTTGACGAAAGTAGCTATCATAACAGAGATAATGGAGGTGTGTAAAGGGAAGAGGAAGACATGCGTAAAGGTAGGTAAGTGAGAACTACAATTAAGAGCGAGTGTATAGAAGTAGACTATGTAGGTGGGCAGGATCACTAGCAAGCAATAATTAGCACGGCGGAAGGTTCAAGCGTCATTGAGTTGATTTGATTTGAATTGGTTCTCTTTATTAATTGAAGGTCATGTCATGTCTCATCACTTGTCTTCTCTAAAAAGCTAAGAAGAAACCTCAAAGTCCATTCGTACATGCTAAGAACGAGACCAGGATTGCCAATGCAAATGCAAGACAAGCAAAGGAGAAATGGAAAAGAAACAGAATCCTTGAACGCCAACCTAGATATTGATCATCAGGAAAGAAAACGCCCGCCGTAACGCTAACACCGCATTTTCTTTTTTTAAACGACCACGACCACGACGATCAAATATCTCATCAATATGTATGATCAAAGTGTATGTAATCCATGATTCATCCACACCTTGCTTCCATGTTCCATTTTGTGTTTTTAGTGTTCGTATCATATTTTTTTTTGGTTGATTTCGTTCATGCACCCCTTAGATGTACTCGGGTGTAAGAGGAGCATCGGGCATATTGATTGATGTGGAGGATTGTCCAAAAGCGGAGGGAGTAGCACCACGCGAGAGAGGAACGCCCCCGGCGTCAGATGACGGCGTTACCATTCTGATGGTAGAGCGTCGCGGTTTGGCGACGAGTACTTGTGCCGGGCAGACTACAATCTCATCGTCGCCCACGCCGTTGTCATCGCCCTTCTTGACGACGAGTGGGAAGAGTACGCAGCGGACGATGGAACCCTGGGCCTCGTACGCTTCATTGGTGGTCGATGAGTCGCCAGATCGTTCGTTCATGAGTGCTGCGTTGAACGCGACCGTCTGCTTGAGCTCGCCGTTAGCGTCGTATTCTGGCTGCAGCGGTGGCAGCATCATGTACTCGGCTCGCTGGGTGCGCATCTCGATGGAGAGGTCGACGGCTTCGCGCATGACGCGACGTAGCTGTGATTGTATTTGTGCCTCTAGATTGGTCGGTGGAGGCAGTATTATTGATAGAGTCTGGAGAACGGCCTGCACAACAGCTTCGGTGTCTTGGTTACGCTGGTCGCCGAAGGCCGGTCGCCTGGATAGGAGAGTCAGGGTGATGGCCCGCCACTGACGGACGGCTTGGGGCGGCCCTACGTCGGTTAGGAGCTTCTCGAGAGACTTGAGCTTCTGCCGCTGCTCTCGGTCCATGCCGAAGAGGTAACGGGTGAAGACAAACTCCCAGATCATGTTCATGGTCATGGACATGAAGATGTCGCGACGCCTGACTCGGTCGCGGAGGTAGTCATCGACATCGGATCCGTCGAGGATGGTATTATCAAGCCTATCGATGATCTTCTCGTCGTTGATCTCGTTGGTGAGGCGGCAGGCACGCATGTCGGAGAATTTGGAGAAGCGGAGGACCCATTGTTGGACGTGGGAACAGAGCTGCTGGCATCGGTGATCGAAGTAATCCTCGTCCCGTAGTCTTAGGAATTCGGCATCGGGAGGCTTGGTGGCCAGTATCTGCTTCTGCATCTCCCGGATCTGTTCCTTGGTGGCCTCGAGTTGGCTGCGGAGCTCTGCAATCTCGGCATCCTTGTCTTGCAGTGTTTGTGCGTACTGGCCCTTCGCACCCCGATATTCTTCTAACTCACGGGTGCTTGTCTGGTGCTGGCTTTCTAGTCGGCTGTACTTTTCGTTGTGCTGTACAGCGAGGAGACTGTTGGCACTCTGGAGGCCTTCGTTTACTTCGGTCAAACGGGTAACTTCTTTCTGCAGCCATTGCAGCGACGCCTTGAGGCTTTCTATCTCAGCATCGCGGTCGGAGATGGCTGATGTGTTGCGTTGGCTCATGTTCCGCTCATCCTGGGCTCGTGCGTCGGCAAGGGCTCTGTTTTCGGCGAGAAGCTGTTCGACCTTGTTTTCGAGCTCGAGCACTTGCATGCTCTGCCGGCGTCGCATGCTGGGCGGCCGTGTCGGGGATCGAGGAGAGCCGATGCGGCCCTCGCCGAAGCCATCCTGGAATTGGGGGACGTTAGGTTAGCATTGAATTCTAATTGCTTCACTTGTAATCAATTGTTCAGCTTACATATACGTCGGTCATGTCCTTGGCGCGGACACGGCCTTCGTTGGCAACCGGAATTGTGTTGTGTGAAGCTGAAGCTGAAGCTGTAGCAGCAGTTTGGCGGTCAGAGGCATCTTTGGTGCTGTCTTTAGTGGATAGGGCCTTGGAAGAGGAGTCCTTGGTGGGTCCTGGGAGGCTGGGGGTGGAACCATGGGGCTGGTTGTGGCTGAGGGATCTCAAGTCACCGCTCATCCGCCGGTCCACTCGTCGGAGGGGCGGCGTGTTGGTGCCCGACGAGCGCAAGCTGCGGATGCTATGCACACTGTGGAGACTGTGATTGCCTGGACTGTCAGGTCGGAACCTGAGCGGCTCAGGGGTTCGTAATCGTGAGATGCCCGCGTTAGAAGCTGATCGTTGCTCCTCGCTTTCCAACCGTGGACTGGTCTCTCGGTGAATGTCGCTAATGTTGTCCGACACGCTCCTTTGAGTCTGGTGTTTTGGTGTATGCAGTGCTGCGCCCGCGCTACTCGGGGTCGCGAGATCTTGATATTTGGCTGCTCGTGGACGCGACTTTAAGGGTGTTGTGGCCCGCTTCATTGGTTCTTCTTCAGCAGCCGGTTGCGATTTCGTTGGTGTCGTGTCTCGGTCCCATCCCCTGCCTTGAGTTGGTGTGCCTAATTTGGGTGTATTGCCGTCGAACAGTGACCGTCTTGAACGTCTCTCGGTCGGTTGTGGAGTTTGCAAACCACTGCTCTCGTCCACCATTCTTGACAGGGCTGCTCCTTCGCCGTGTGCAGGTGTCGTCTCTGTCCAATCGCGCATGTGCACGCCACTGTCACGCTGGCCTGCATCGTTCCCGAGGCCAAGACTATGTTGCTGTGGGTTTGGAGAGTCTGCAACGAACCCGCTATCCCTATTTGCTTCAAACGACGGTCGGGGTTTGCCTTGAGCGCTCCATCCTAACTCTTTCTCGAGGTCTTCCCGAGATTCTTCTTCTACAGGTGGTAAGCTTCGTGGCGAGGCGTGTCCGTAGTTCAGCGCGCTGGGAGTTCGAGGCGGCGGAAGCGAGGGTGAAAATGACTCGGCTGGTATGTCTTTCTTGACAGGCTCATCGGGTTGTTCTGAGGTGTCCAGGTCATCCCAGCTATCTTGTGCTTCTGCCGTGTCTGCCCGTTTTGGTTGCGTGATAGACGTTTCTGTATTGCCAACTCTTGGAAGTTCGGGTGTAACTTTCCGACCCTCAACTGGGCTCTCGAGCTCATCAACCGCTTGGGTGTCTTGATGCTCGGGGGCTTTGGATACTTGCTCGCTAGTTTCCAGGGCTCTTGATTGTTGTGAGGCTTCGTCGCGTTGTGCATTCGTTTCTGTGCTTGGTTCAGTCCGCAATTTCCCTAACTCAACATCTAACTTTGAACCCTCTTCCAGTACCTTAGGCTCTGAACTCTCCCAAAGTGTAGGGTCATCAAACATGTCATCTTCGCTGGATGCTCTCTTGTCAACATAATTGGCCTTCTTCTTGCCTTTTCCCTTTCTGGATCCACCAAATTTCTCTACCATCTGTGCAACTCCTCCAATGGCGACTGTCTTCGCCGTACCAACACTCGGCTGCTCGCCAACTTCACGCCCCTTGTCCTTTTCCTCCTCATCTGGCTTGACTGAAACTAATTCCTTTGACGTAGATCCTTTGCTTGTCTCAGTATGACTGACTTCCTGAGATTCATGTTGGTCAGAAGTGTTTCCCATTTCGGCTCCTCCGGTAGAAGAGTCGGTTGATGAGTGAACATCTGTAGGGGCGACATCTGCCATTTCGGAGTCGGGTCCATCTGATCGAGGTGCTGATCTGTTGGTTGCCATAGTGGGAAGAGCCCCGGATGTAGTAGCCTCGTCCTCGGCTTCGTGAGTCTTGAGTTTCTTGTCTGGCTGGGTAGATTGATCGAAAGGAGGCTCATGCTCAATATGGCTGCTTAGCTGTGCCGGAGACATATCCACATTGACGGATTTTTGGTGACTAAGCGGAGGAGTAGAGGGTCGAGAATCAGATACTATTAACTTGCTGACCTCAGCCTTCTCTGTGACATCTACTGGCTCTTCAGGGACAACAACTATAGCGGCTTCAACCTGCGCTTCTGGCTGGGCAGGTAGTTTGGCCTCCGCGGGGCTTGGGACGTCTTGAGAGTTCTTATCTGAAGTCGGCTCATTGGGAGCTTCTAGCTCTCTAGGCGCGTCAGGTTCTCCCCGAGGAGCTTCTTCCGAAGAAAGCGTTTGGCGATGCTTCTTGTCTTTCTTGGACTTCTTCTTACTGAAGGAAGCCCATTCATCATTCTGTGGTCCACTAACCGCGGTTCCTTGAGGTACTGGCTCCGAAGGAACCACATCCTGAGGGACATCGCCAGTCTCTATATCTCGTGCCAGCGGGGTTTGTGCACTAGATGCTAGCTCTGACTCTGACTGATTGGCGTCTTTCTTCTTTTTCTTGTCCTTCTTTGACTTCTTGCGAGTAATAGGGAACTCCTCAGGCTCGGGTTCCGGTTCAGCTGGCACGGGTGTTTTCTCGGCAGGTTCGTTAGTAGTTATCACTTCCTTTGGCTGCTGTTGATCTAGGACGTGAGAACTGGCTTCTGCTTGGGCAGACTGGCTTGGCTCCTCGGTATCTTCTTCCGGAATCGGCACAGTCTCAGTGACCTTGGCGTTGGAAGTCTCCTTGTCCATGCTAGACCAGTTCCAAGTTTGTAAGTCCGTAGGTTGTGTTTTGGAGTCGGGTTCGGAGACATTGATGGAGGCATCGAGTGCTTGAGTTTTCTTTCCTTTCCTTTTCTCCTTTTTCGACTTCTTGGCAGGCTGATCTTGGGGCAGTTCCTGACTGGCGTCCTGTGTTGTTTTAGACTGTTCCTCTCGGGCTGTCTCATCGGAAGTATTCGTTGGGATCTCTTGAGGAATGGCTGTGTCCCGAGAAGCAAGGGGTATATCTAATGGCTCAGCATCGGGGGCGATTGTTGCCTCCGGTGCTTCTGTGTCTATCACTGCTGGCGGAACTTGGCCTGTTTCTTCGGTTGACTGGGTTTGCTCCGCTGGTTGGTGTGGCTCTTCAGTTGAGATGCCACTGGGTTTTTCTGGGACTACTTCTTTGTTTTCGGGCAAGCTAGAATCTTCGAGACCAACTGAGGTATTAACAGTTGGTGATGGCTTTTCAACAGTAGCTAGTTCCATTTGACTTGTAGTGGCGTCCTTTGTAGCCGGCTCGTTCTCGATGGGTTTCCCGGGTTCAGCTTCTGGTTCGATTTCAGCTGCGGCAGCCTGTTTTTTCGCCTTGCGTTTGTCCTTCTTGGACTTCTTCGTAGACGTAGTTTCGGGCAAGATGACTTCGGAGGGTTCTTCGTCTCCTCGCTTGACCTCGGTTGTTTCGGTCGATGGTGCATCAGTGGGTTCCCGGGTAGTATCTGCCGTGCTCTCCTTGAGGGGCTGCGGGTCCGCTGGGGGACCAGGAGTTGCAGTGGTTGCAGGATCGGTTTCCCAGTCTTGTTGCTCAGTTTCCTTTTTCTTTTTCTTCGACTTTTCGCTGGAGGTGGTTTCGTGGAGAGTGTCGTCAAGGTTGATAGAGTCATTTAAGCTCGTTTGAGTGTCCCCGGCAAGAGATTGATGATCCAGTTGCATGTCAGAAGTTGGTTCTTGTTCCGTAGGCGGCAATGACTTTGGCTCTTCAAGTGGAGTTTCACTGTTTGGCTCCAGTTCCCGATCCATCTGGCTTTGACGATTCTTCTTCTTAGACTTCTTGCTTGACACAACTTGGGAAGACGTGCCTTCTTCTACCGCTCCTGGTGTGTTGTCCATGCCTGCAGGTTCGGTAGACATTGGTTGCTCGTCAAAAGTCTGCTCTGACTGCTGTTGTTCTGGGTGATCCCCAATCTCAGCCTCTGGTCCTGATTCCCAGCTGACCTGGCTGGCTCGCTTCTGCTTCTTCTTATCCTTCTTCGACTTCTTACTCAATTTCGTATCCACTTCATCATTCACCTTGGGGGCCGCTTCCTCCTGGACAGTCTCTGCTTCTTGCGGTGGTGGAGAACTGTCGGTTTCCGTCGTTAAGCCCGCCTCCTGTGCTACTTCATCACGTTCGGCTCCTGAAGCTTGAGGCGCAGATTGCTGCTGATCCTCGATAGAGGATTCTTGCGCTATATCCTCTTTAGCTGCTTCTCTCACGGCACTGCTAACTTCGGGTTGGCTGTCTGAGCTCGCCGGCTCCTCGGCCTTTATAGGCGCATCTGTGTCTGCTGTAGGTATTACCTCTGGTACTGGAACGCTGTTATCCAAATTTTTGGGTAGATCCGCTGTTTCATCTTGACTATGGGCTTTACCCTCTTGTACAGGAGACTCGTCTGCTGGCAAAGCAGACTTATCAATCTCCGCTGCTTCGGTCGTCTCAACAGGGTCTTGCACTTGACTTTTAGGTTCAGGTTCGGTTTCTTCGGTATTGTCGCGCTTCTTCTTGCCGGATGGGTTCTCGGGGGGCTCTTCATCCCGAGGGATTTCCGCAGTCGTAGGTTCTGCGCTAGTTGGCTCGCCAGACGCACTTGATTCCGGGCTCGCTTCCGACTGAGGTAATGCTTCGTCTTCTCGCACGCTCGCCTGTTTCTTTTTCTTGTCTTTTTTGCCCTTCTTGCTAGAAGAGGGCTCTAGAGTCTGCGCTTCCTGAGATGTTTCGGGGATCACGACTTGTGCATCAGTTTGTTCGCTGGATTCAGGGGCGGCCGCTGGAGTAGCATTCACAGAGGTCTCATTCAGGTCCTTGGCCACCTCTGCTTCTGCAAGGGCCTGCTTCTTCTTTTTCTTATCCTTTTTGCCTTTCTTTGTAATAAAGGTCTCAGCAGGCTCCTCTTCCTTCAAATCATCGGGTGCAGCGGCAAGAAGTGTTTCACGATCGGGCGGCGAACTAGGCTCGGGGGCAACTTCAGCGTCTACGGGCGGCTGGCTTTCCTCTGCCTCTATTGGGTCCTTTTGGAGTGTGGGCTCGGACTCGGTGGTTTTGTCTTCAGCAGATTCGGCAGATTCGGGGGAGACAACAGGAGTTTCAGGCTCTGCTTCTACGGGCAAGGACTCTGGGCCAGGCACCTCTTGGACGGCTTCAGATACGCCGTCTTTAGATAGCTCCTCTTTCGGTTGTTCTTGAGAGAGCTCCTCTTGAGCCGGTTCTTCCTTGAGCGATATCTCTTGAGGAGTCTCTTTAGGTTGATCTCCCTCTGGTGCAACTTGGGGTGGCGGTTTTTCTTGTTGAACCTCGTCTTTAGCTGGCTCGTCCTGGGTAACTCCACCTTCCGATAACCCTTTTTGCTTCTTCTTTTTCTTGTCTTTCTTGCTCTTCTTTGCAGGAATAGGCTTGAAGGGGTCGTCCTCGTTTGAAGGTCCAGGTGCTGGTGTCTCTTCTCCTACAGAAGTGGCTGTATCATGAACTATGGCCTTAGCTGAGCCTTCGGCTGGCGTTTCTTCTGTTACCTCGTCGCCCCGAGATACAACTTCCTTGGCCTCCTTACTTTGTTCCTCGGGAGGTGATTCGAAAGCATTATCCTCGCCGGACAGCTGAATAGGAGGCGTCTCGGTTGGAACGGGGGCGTCCGAATCTTGAGAAGTACTCTCTCCTGTCGCTTCGTCCTCCAGGGAGTTGGCCTTTGTCTTTTTCTTCTTCTTATCCTTCTTGCTTTTCTTTGTAGAAGAGGATCTGGACAAGTCATTGTCATTCAAAGTTTCTAGTTGAGGAGTATCTTCAACAGTAGGATCAGCTACAATGGCTACTTGGGCTGCAGCTACGTCTTCAGATGGGGTGTCTCCAGGTAATTTATCGTCGGTCGAGGCTTCCTGTGCTGGTGGCTGACTGTCGACAGGTACTGTAACCCCTGCATCTGGTGCTGAAGTAGAATTATCGATTGGGGTTGTATCCTGGGGTCTAGGTTGTTCGGCAGTAGTAGTCTCGTCAGTGGGGACGGATTCTTCTGGAGCGGACTCTACAACTGGGACAGGGGTTTCGGAGACGATCTCTTCAGCCGGAATAGATGCTTCGGTCTGGGTTGGGTCTTGGTGGCTAGGGTGTTCTAGAGGAATGAATTCTTTGACTGAACTGCGCTCTTGAGCGGGAATAACTTCTTCGGGGGGAGGCTGATCAGCCAGTTTAGGTTCTTCGGCTGGTGTTCCTTGCAATGGTACATCCTCTAGAGAACTTGCCTCCTGCTGCTGCTTTGCTGGCTCTTGGACTAATGCCTCCTTTTCGACTGGCTCAACCACTTCAACGGTAGGTGCATCAGTGGATACTTCGGTTGAGCCCTCCGGAGTAACATTGCCCTCACTGGCCCTATTCTTCTTTTTCTTCTTGTCCTTTTTGCTCTTCTTGCCGGAGGTCCATTCTTCCAAAGGCTGGCTGCCAGGAACATCCTTTTCTTGAAGCATAGCTTTATCCTCAGGAACGGTAACCTGCTCAATAGTTCCCTCTTCGTGGGTATGGTCTTCATTGGGGGCATTGCGATCTTCGGGAGGCATATTGTCTTTCGGAGCTATATCCACTTTCGGAGCTGTATCGTCTTTAGAAACCACATCGTCTTTGGGAGCCTCATCATCTTGGACAACGGCCTTATCCTGAGTAATATCCTTGTCCGTAGGTCCACTGCTAGCTAGGGTATCTTTGTCTTCGGGGGTCTCAGCTGGCATTGTGGTGGTTTCAGGATGTTCTGTCTTGTCCGTTGCGGAGTCTGTAGGAGTCTGACTATCATCGACTGACGCTTCATCTTCCCGAGTCATGCTTTGCTTCTTCTTTTTCTTGTCCTTCTTACCCTTCTTTGTCGGCGTAAGACTTGGGGTAACAGTGACACTGGATGCCTCATCAACTTGGGGAGCATCTTCGACAGGTACGCTTTCAAGCTCTGTTGAGAGGCTCGCGTCAGCCGCCTTCGCATCATCAGGTCCGTCTTGTCCGGATTCTAACTGTGGCTCAGAAAAGAGAGTATCGTCTGGTAGGCGAGACTGTTTCTTCTTCTTGTCCTTTTTACCCTTCTTTGTAGAGCTTGAGGTATCTTCGACATTGGCGGCTTCATCAGATTGAGCGACTTCTTCCGCCGGAGGAGAGTCTTCTGCTTGCACTGTTTCTTGAACTGGAGGGGTCTTGTCGGTTTGAAGGGCATCCTCCATTACTGGTACTTCATTTGCTGAAGGAGCTTCTTGACCTTCGGAAGTATCTTCTGCTGGTGAGCCTTCTTGAGGTTGAGATGTCATATCAGTTTGGGGGTCACCCTCCACTCTAGTAGACTCCCCAACCGCCTCTGGTTCTGCTGAAGCGTCATCCTTTCGCTCGGACGTATCAGCAAAGGTCGCTGTGAAGGGGGACTCTGGTTCGTTTGCTGTCTCTGCGTCAACTTGACTGGTCTGCTTCTTCTTTTTCTTGTCCTTCTTGCTCTTTTTCGCAGGTATGACATCAACAGAGTCCTCCTCTTTAGATTCCTCGAGTGGAGCTGGTGGATCTAGTTCAGTTTGCTCGCTTAGTTGAATCGGAGTCAAAGGCTCTGAAGTCTCTACAGTCGATTCCTTTGCTTCTTTCGCGGCGGATGCTTCATCTTCTCCTGAGATAGATTGCTTCTTTTTCTTCTTCTTGTCCTTCTTGCCCTTTTTGCTAGAAGTCGTGGCTGATTCAACATCCTCAGGAGTGGCCTCATCAACCGGCGGTGAATCTGTTAATGGCTCAGACGGCACCGGCAGATCAGCAGACACTTCAGTGTCGGCAGGGGTTGTAGCTGCATCGGTCGTTGGCTCGGCACTAGGTTGAGAGACGTGCTTCGCTGCGGCAGAATCCGGGAGCTCCTGGGCCGGTCCGGCCTGAGCTTCAGATGCCTCGGTCGAGGGCTCGCTTGTAGCCTCCAGAATCTCCTTTGAAGCCTCAAGAGGTTGTTCCTCAGACACAGGAACAGCCTGTTCATCTATTTTAGACGCATCTTTTTCCAAAGTTGTTAGCTCTTCGGCTACGCGAGGTTCTTGTATAAGTTCATCTACAGCTTGCGCATCTGCGTTACCGGATGCCGCACTAGCCGCAGCAGCTCGAGCAGCAATCTTTTCTGTAAGCTCTTGGATTCGATCCTTGATGCTCTTGTCCTTCTTCTTTTTCTTAGGCAAGGCATTCAGATTTTGAAGCTCCGCTACTTCAGCAGCAGCTTTAGCTTCTTCAGATACCGCTTCGGATGTTATTTCGGGCGCTACTTCAGGTGCTGTTTCGAGCGATGGTTCGAGTGATGGTTCGAGTGATGGTTCGAGTGGTGCTTCGGCCGTTCCTTCAGCGTCGTTTGCGGCTGGCTCGACTGCTTGTGGCACAGCTTCCTCTACCGTAACTGGCCGTTCCACCTGGCGAAGTTCTTCGGCTTGTTCTTCAGCCGGGGCTGCAGCTTGTGCATCTGTAGTGTCAGATGGTGGATTCGCTTCCGCAGTAGTAGCGACAGCCGCCGCGGCGCGCGCATTGACTTTGTCTGTGAGCTCTTTTATGCGGTCCTTGACATCTTTGGCTTTCCGCTCTTTCTTAGGCAAAGCGTTAAGCCGATTAAGTTCCGCTTCCTCGGCCGCGGCTTCAGCTACTGCTTCGGCTCCTGTTTTGACTGCTGTCTTAGTTGATTCTCTGGTATCATTTCCAAATTGACCAGCTGCCTCAGTTGCATTGTCCTCGACTGCTGCCGGCTCGTCTACCTCGCGAGCTTTTTCCACCTGTTCCTCTACTTTCTCTTCAGCCGGCTTGTCAGTTGGGACTACAGCTGGTTGTTCAACAGGGACTGTAGTTTCTTCAATTGCAGACACAATTGGGGCACCTGTGTTATCGGTTGGTGTTGTAACCGCCCCTTCAGCTGGGATTGCAGCGTCTTCTTCAACTGGAGCCACAACTTGTGCATCCATGGCGTCAGTCGGCAGGCTCTGTTCGGTAGTGGTAGCAGCACGAGCCTCGATCTTTTTTGTCAGCTCTTGAATCCGGTCCCTGACATCTTGGGCTCGTCGCTCCTTTTTGGATAAGGCACTGAGTCTGCTGAGCTCCGCTACTTCGGCTGCGGCTTCGTCTTCCGCTCTGACTATTGCTTCAGCTGTATCCCCAGCAGGTTGCTTATTTGATTCTGGTACAGCTTCCTCGGCTGTAGGCGGCTCTTCGACATCGCGGACTTCTTCTTCAGCTGGCTCTTCAGCTGGCTCTTCTGTGTGTTCTTCGGCTGGACTGATAGCCTGAGCTTCTACGGCTGATGCACTCGTATGGTCCATTGTGCTGGCTTCTGCGGCCGCCGCACGAGCGTTGACTTTTTCTGTAAGTTCCTGAATCCGGTCCTTCACATCTTTAGCTTTACGCTCTTTCTTAGATAAGGACTTGAGTTTTTCAAGTTCTGCCAATTCAGCTTCGGCTTCGGTGTCAGCTTCCGCTTTAGGGTCGGTTTTGTCTGTCTCTTCAGCATCATTTGCAGGTTCCTCATTTGACTCCAGTGTGACTTCCTGCGGTGCAGCCGGGCTTTCAACATTGTGAGTCTCTTCTCGCCCAGCCAGCTCCGCGGGTTTGTCTTCAGTTTGTTCTTCGCCTGGAGCCACAGTTTCCTGGGCATCTACTGCTTCTGCAGCTCTGTTGTCTTCTGCAACGCTGGCTTCTCCGACAGCGGCACGGGCGTTGATTTTGTCCGTTAGCTCTTGAATTCGTTCCTTGATTTCTTTGGCTCTCCGCTCCTTCTTGGATAAGGACTGTAGTCTCTCAAGCTCTACCAATTCGGCTGTTGCGTCGGCTTCGACCGTCTCCTCAAGATCCTTTGTGGCCTGCTCATCCACTTGAGGCATGGCGTCCTCCATTGTGGCCACCCCTTCAAGATCCTGATTTGCTTGTTCTTCAACTGCCACTGCAGGCTGCAGATCCGTGCTATCGGTGCCAATAGTTGACTTGGGGGCATGTTCCTCGACTCCGACCGCGGCTGGTACATCTGGGACTTCCGATGTTGTTGTTGTGGTAGCATCTGCGGCTGCAGCGCGAGCGTCGATTCTATCTATAAGCTCTTGGATTCGGTCCTTGACACCTTTGGCTTTCCGCTCTTTCTTAGGCAAAGACTTTAGCTTCTCAAGTTCTGCCAATTCGGCTGCAGCTTCGGCTACAGCTATCTCTTCAGGACGCGTCACTATCGACTCATCTGCTTCAGGTACAACTTCTACTACGGCTGCTCGATCCTGGACTGCAGCAGCGGGTTGCGCATCCATTTCTTCGGTTGCCCTAGCAGGCTCGGCAGTAACTTGTTGCTCGGCTTCAACCGTAGTTTGTACATCCGCGTCGCTTGCAGTGGTAGCCTCAGGCGCTGCTTGTTCGTCGATGCCAACTGTATCTTGCGCGACTGTCTCATCAGTATCTGTACTGGCCTCTGCGACGGCGGAGCGCGCGTTGATCTTGTCTTCGAGTTCTTGCATACGGTCCTTGATAGTCTTGGATCTGCGCTCCTTCTTGGGCAATGCTTTCAGTCTGTCAAGCTCTGCTTTATCGGCTACTGCGTCGTCTGTTTCTTGAGCGTTCTCCACCGTTTCTTCACTTTCTTTAGGCGTCACATTTTCCAGCATAGGTGGTTCATTAGCCTCAGGGCCGGCTTGTTCCTCAATTTGAACTACAGGCTGCGCATCCGTGTCCTCGGTTGTAATAGTAGGAGCAGGAGTCGCCTGTTCTTTGACATCAACCACAGCTTGTGCATCTGCATCACTCGTGACTATGCTAGCTTCTGCGGCGGCGGCAGCACGAGCATTGGCCTTTTCCGTGAGCTCTTGAATTCGATCCTTGACTGCCTTGGATTTGCGCTCCTTCTTGGATAATGCCTTTAGTCTTTCCAGCTCTGCTGCTTCGGCCGCAACATCGTCTGTTTCCTCGGGGGTGCTTGCGACTTCCTTAGTTGGTTCGGGTGTGGCTCCCTCCATGACAGCTGGTTCATCGGTCTCGCGAGTTGTCTGCTCCTCAACTGTAACTGCAGACTGCGCAGGTGTGTCCTCAGATGGTATAGTAGATTCAGGGGCAACTGGTTCTTCGATTTCAATTGCAGGCTTGGCCTCCCTGTCCTCCGACGGTGAAGTAGATTCGGAAGCCACCTGTTCCTCAGTTGCTTCTGCAGGCTGTGAACTTGCGTTTTCTGTTGTGGTACTAGATTCTGCGGCCACAGCACGAGCTTCAACCTTCTCCGTCAGCTCTCGGATACGGTCTTTAACGTCCTTAGCCTTTCTTTTTTTATTAGGCAAAGCTTTAAGTTCTTCAAGTTCCGCTAGCTCGGCTGCGGCTTGGGCTGCTGCGTCGACTGTCTCTTTACTATCATTCGCGGTCTGCTCTACCGCTTCGGAGACAACTCCTTCTGTTGCAGACGGCTCGTCGGCCTGGCGAGCTGTTTGGTCCTCGACCGCGACATTCGTTTGTGCTTCCACGTCCTTGGTTGGCTTAGAAGGCGAAGAAGCTGCTTGTTCCTCAGCCACTGGAGCAGGCTCTGTAACTGTGTCTTTTGTGGATATAGCAGGTACGGTAGTCACTTGTTCCTCAACGCCATCAGCAGGTGGTGTATCTGCGTCTTTGGGTGCAATGCTGGATTCAATAGCAGTCTGTTCTTTCTCTTCGATTAGAGCTTGTATGCCAGAATCACCAGTTGTCACTGTGGCTTCTGTGGTTTCCGCAGTGGCAACAACAGTAGCGGCTGTAGCAGCGGCAGCGGCATGAGCGCTAATCTTTTCCTCGAGTTCTTGGATTCGATCCTTGACACTCTTACTCTTCCGCCTTTTACCTGGCAAGGACTTGAGCTCCCTTAATTCCGCCGCATCAGCTGCTGCTTGAAGTGTTACTTCAGAGTGTGTCGCAGGTTGCTCGTCTGTAGTAGGTAGCCCTTTCTCTGTATCTTGCACGAGAGGCGTTTCAGCTTCCGGGGCCGCTATATGCTCAGCGTCAACTCCAGCTAGTGCATCCGTGGGTTCCGTTGCTGCGATACTTTCGGAGGGCATTTCTTTCTGGGGCTCAGCTTCTGGTTGTGCCTCTGTAGTGTCAATTACAGGACTAGGTTCGGCGGCCGCTTGTCCCTCAGCTTCAATTACTGGTTGTATACCCGTACTGTCAAGTACAGTAGAAGTTTCAGGCCCTGCAGTTGTTTCCCGTTGTTCCTCAACCCAGGCTACAGTTGGCGTATCAGGGTTATCAACGGGTGTACTATCTTCGGCAGCTGGCAGTTGTTCAGCTTCAGAGACAGCTTTCAAATTGGTGTTGTCGGTTGCTGCACTAGACTCGGCAGCGGCGGCCTCGCGGGCGTTGATCTTTTCCGTGAGCTCTTGAATCCGCTCCCTAATACTCGGGTCCTTTTTCTTTCTTTTGTTGGGTAGAGCCTTCAGCTCTTCGAGTTCTGCTATTTCAGCTGCTGCTTGCTTCTCGTCGATATCTGTCGCAGCTTGATCCTGGGTTTCCCGGATGGCTTGTTCATCAGCTGCGGGCGCGGACTCCGTTATTTCTGACGCCACTTCTTTCTCGGCTTCAATGAGAGCTTCTGGATCTGCGCTATCGGCCGGTGCACTAGACTCAGCAGCAGCACGAGCATCGATCTTGTCTGTAAGCTCTTGGATTCGCTCTCCAATGCTCGGATCCTTCTTCTTTCTCTTGTTAGGTAAAGCCTTAAGCTCTTCGAGTTCCGCTTTCTCGGCCGCGGCTTCCTTCTCTTCCGCATCCTTGGCAGCTTGATCTTGTGCCTCAGCTATAGCCACACCCTCCGCTGCTTCTGATTTGACATCCTCTTGTTCAGAGGACGGCAAGGTAGCTGGGGCGTCGGCTACTAGTTCACCCATTGTAGGCTCGTTCTCAGTGTGAGGAGTAGCTTTCTCCTCGGTAAGGGCAGGAGCAGAAACCTCGGCCTCTAGTTCAGTCTCGGTAGAAAGATGCATATCTTCATGTTTGGAATCGACGGGCTCCGCTGGTACATCAGTAGTTCTATCTGTCTTAGTTGCCTCGGGCTCACCCTGCTCGGGTTGCGGGGGTTTTGCTTCATCCTGCAGCTGCCTCTGTGGATCATTGTCGACACCGGCTTCAGGTTGGCGATCAACTTTCTGCTCCGTACTCACTACGTCCACGTCTGATTGCTGTGCTAGAACAGATTGAGTTTCCTCCGGTTCGACGTCAGGTGGTGCAGAACCGTCAACTTCTTTGTGAAATTTGGAGGCGGACTCTTCACTGGCCGGTGGCGGAACGGTAGAAGGTTCAATATCGGCCGGCATTTCAACCGATCCAGGAAGCGACTTCTCAACATGATCTTGATCAACAGTATCCAATGACGGTTCGCTGGTCGCCACTTCCTCAGGTGTATCGCTTGGATACATTCCATCTGGCTCTCCCGTCAGCTCGGGGGTGGCGATGCTGCTAGGCAGATCCGATGGTATCTCCCATGATTCCTCTATAGGCTCGGCAAACTGGACGCTGCGGCGTTTCTTCTTGTCCTTTTTGGGCTTTTTGCCGCCGGACGAGGTAGAATCGTCTCCGTCAGTCTCCTTGGCAATTACCGAGGATTGTGTCACAGCTTCGGGGTCTTGCGACTTGGAAGACTCGATTGTTTCAGATACAATACCCTCGCTACTCGAATCAGTTTGAGAGGTGACCTGCTTCTTCTTGGCCTTTTTGGATTTCTTTTTCGACGTAATAAGCTCAGGAGAAGTATCATCGGTAGTTGCCTTCTCTTGTTCTTGATCCGTAGCTGCAGTGTCCGAAGGAAGAGGAGCCTCGGGGGCTGGTTCTCTTGACGGCACATCTGCCACCGGTTGGGATGCAGAACCTCCAGCCTCAGATGGGGTAAGATTCGTTTCCTGGACATCAGATACTGCCAATTTGTCCTGTTCTTGCTTCTGCTGCTGCTTCTTGCCCTTCTTACCTTTTTTCTTACCTCGAAGTTCTTCTGACCAGTCCATGGTCTTATCAGGCTCGTCGCTAGAGACTTGCTCGGTAGATGAGGTTTGAGTCTGGCTAGAAGGATCAATAGAAGTCTTTGATGTTTCGATCTCGTCGCGCGTTTCGAGTGAGTCGGCTTGGAAATCTTCGGGAGCAGTCTTGTTAAGTGGGCCCTCAGCTGCATCGGTGAGTGCAGGGTCTTCTTGCGTTTCTACACCGCCGGACGTACTGGGTCCCGACAGCAATTTGTCCACGTCGACAGGTTCACGCGACTCAGAAGCGTCTATGGGGAGCATGTTAGGATGTTCTGGGCTGTTCTCGTGAGCTTGGATTGGGAGATAGTCACCGCTATCGTGAAGGCTGGGATCCTTGGGCTCTGGTGCAAGCCCAGTCTCATCTTTAGCAGATTCCACGGTGCGGCCCGTTGTCTCTGGTGTTTCAGACAGAAATTCAGGCTTCTTGGCAGCTGCATCGGAAGGTATTGCTGTGGTTTGCGAAGACCGAGGCTCAACCTCGCTTTTCTGGCCTTCAACAGTTGGCTCGTCTACTTTAACATCGGGCTCCACCTGAGGCTGAGGCTCTTGTACTTGAGAAGCTTTGCCTTTCTTCTTTTTCTTTGATTTCTTCGTACTGATAACCGGAAACTCTTCAGCGACGGGGGAAACAGCTCTACTTGCTTCTTCGGAAGCCTCGTCTTGCGTTGCTGGCTTTACAGGTTCCTCTGCAACAGGCGGGGTTTGATCATGCGTTGTTGGTTGCTCCTCGACAACATCGGCGCCAATTGGTTGTATAGCGACTTCTCCGTCTTTAGACGGTTGCGAGTCGGTGGACGCAGTTTTCTCTGGGCTAGGTGCAGCTGAGGCCTCCTCCTCCCAAGTCATTGATTTCTTGCCCTTCTTTTTCTTGCCTTTCTTTGAAGGGGTCGGAGGCTCACTAGAAGACATCTGCGGGGTGTCCTGCTCTTGCTCGGCTGCCTCGGCCATAGGGATAGAGTCAGTCACAGGAAGCTCTCCTTTAGCCTCACGGGGCATATCCTTCTCCAGGCTTTCGACTTCAGGAAGGGGAGCCATGTCTCCTACTTCGACCCCCGAAGCCTGGGATTTGCCTTTCTTCTTTTTCTTGCCCTTTTTCGGGGTAGGCATCATTTCGTCAGTAGTGGTTGTTTCTGTAGGGGCATCGACAAATCTCTCTATCTCGGCTTCCAGTATATGCTCGTCAGCCTTGGCGTCAGCCGAAACTTGTTCGGCTGGAGCATCGAAGAACTCATCCGATTGATCATCCGTTGGTGTTGGCGCCTGAACTTCCTTAATTTCCTCGGTCACAGGCTCAGAGTCCTGCACCTTCTTTTTCTCTTTATCCTTCTCGGACAGCTTAATCGAGGGAGCCTCATCGTTCTTTTCATCAGTCTTGGCAGCCAACTCAGGAAGATCAGAACTCAAGGCCTCTTTAGGGCCTACAGGCGCTCCAACACCCACTGAACTCTCTGACACGGGTTCAAGATCTCGCGACTTGTTCTTGCCCTTTTTTCCCTTCTTGGATTTCTTCCTAAAGGCAAAGCCGAAGTCGTCGCCCACAGCCTCTTCAGTGCTGATCACCTTGTCCACTTCATTATCCTCCAAAGGCAGGATGTCTAAAGTATCATGGCCCTTAGGTTCCATTGGGATCTTTTGAACATCGCTATACTCGACAACACCGGTTGCAATTGTGGTATCGGTATCCAAGCTACTTGTTCCTGTTTCCTGTAAGTCACGCTGAGACACATCGTCAGTAAGTTTCTCATCTATGCCCTCTAGGATCGCCCGTGTCTGTGCTCGGGCAGCTCTCAGAGTAGGCGAATCTTCAGTCAAGTCGGCATCCTTTGTAGTTGGAATGCCTGGCGGACTAGAGTACAGAAGGTAGGAGCTTCTATTCTTAGATACAGGGTCAACCGGATCAGGCTCTGGCGCGGAACTCCGAGGCACTTCTACCGGTGCCAGCGGCGGTAACTCAGGTGAGCCAGCAGATTGGCCTGGAGTATCCCGCACCACATGATCATCATGCGCACTGTCTAGGGGCGTCGTTGTGTTGCTAGGTGTAGCGGAGGATCTCTCGGCTGGGACATCACTTGCATGAAGCTCCTCATCACGTATTTCGCGAGATGCCTTCTCTACTAAGAGTAGTGGCTGATATGACCTCGAGCTTTCCCAAGATTTAGGCCGTAATCGAATCTTGGAGCCACCGGGGGTTTCCGGCGTCTTCGCTACCGGCGAAGCTGAAGGTGATGGCTTAGATACCCCCGGAGAAGCGGGCGTAGTTCTTTGGCCCAGTCTGAACTGAATAGGAACTGCACTCTGACTGGGTGTCTTGACTCTGAGTGGAGCATCGCTACGCCTGCGAACATGTATCGACTTGTTGTCGTGATGTTTTTCTCGGTCTTCTTCTGAGATTCCGACCGGACTCTCCGGAAGTGGGACGTCATCTTCAGGGAGGGGCTCTGGAGAGCCAGGCTCGCTGGGCGGCAGAGGCAGGAGGTCGCCGTAATAGGGGTCTATGGCTGGACGTATTCGCCGTTGCATAATCTCGGGGTCAATGAGGTCAGTCTGAGACGGTGGGGTTGAGGGCCTAGAGGTCAGTACGACTTCTCGCGTAGAATCCGTTTCGGGTGCAGTATCAGTGGCTTTTTGAGGGAACTTTTGAATCGCAGGGTCCATCGCGGTGCCCGACGAGCCGGCACTCGCGCCAAGAGTGCCGGCATTATCTAAAAAAGAATTCCCCTGCTCACCACGTTTAGGAGACTGCTCTTTTTCCTCACTCATGCCCATGGAAGATATAATCCGGTCAAACAAACTTGAGCTACCACTTTCTTGTTTGTCGTTGGTCGACTCGGAGTCTTTGATGTCGGGCGCCGAAGATACAGGTTTAGCATCACCGCGATCTTTAACTCCACCACGGTTACGAATTGATCGAGTTTCGTCGTAGCGATGAGCATCAGAGACTGATTCCCTATCCGGTGGCTCACCTCCGCTATCATCGAGGAAGTCGTTGTCGTCGTCAGGAAAACCTCCAGGTGTGCTTCTGCGTTTCGATTCTTCCTTTCTATGAAAGCCGTTTTTGTGAAGGGGTGAAGATCTAGAAGGTGTATCGATAATGGATCTATCCTTCGATTTGGAAGCAGAGGTATCTGGACCGGCTACGGGCTGAGTGGCAGGGCGCGATGAAGCTTCTTCATAAGTATTGGAATCACGCTTAGACTTGTTCTTCTTCTTGGACTTCTTTGAATTCTTATCAGAATCCCACCACTCGTTGTCAGTCGATACAGTCTTCTCGGTGCGTGCATCGGCGAAGGAGTGCTCGACATCCTTTGGACTATCGAAAGCTCCCTCAGTAACATCCATATTGCGCGACGGCGAATGATCATATTTGGCCTTTCTCGATGATTTCAGTGTGTCCCAATCATCTACCACATCGGCGTTAACTTCGGGCTCCACAACATTGTACGAGCTCTCCCGTGACAACTCTGAGGTTGGAACATAGGACGGAAGTGAGTCACTTGGTGCAACATCTTTCTGGGTTTTCTTGCCCTTCTTCTTCTTCTTGCTTTTGCTGAACGTGCCCCATTCGTCTTGAGGACCAGCAGCACCAAGAGCATTATCATCGATCCTGCGGGTCGCTTGGGTAGTCGATTCCAGACTCGTTTCGAAGCCATATCCTCTACGTATCTCTTCACTTTCAGTCGTATCCTTGTCTGTTGTCGACCAATCGTGTTTCGGCTCCGCAGTTCGAACATCCCGAAAGCCTGGAGATGTATCAGCTCGAGTAGGAGAGCCAGATACCTTAGCCTCCCGAAGATCCGGGTGACTGTTATGGTGAGAATCCTGCTGGGTGACGATAGCCTTCTTGGGCTTCTTGGACTTCTTCTTCTTAATAGGCATATCCTCCCAGTCGTCGGTATCCTGTCTGGCTTCTTGTCCAGCAAAGGCTGGTCGCTCTGCCGTCTGCTCCTCATCCCGAACCTGAGTTTTGAAGGTCTTCTCTCCTATTTTTTGCTCTTTCTTGCTGAGTTGGCTGTCGGCGGCCCCGTTATCCTTCGGGACCGAGCGAGATCGCTCGGCTGAATGATCCCTCGATACGACCTTCACTTCATCAGGAATATCTTCGCCGACCGATCTGTCTTCCTTGTGCGTCTCTTTTCCAGTAGATCTTGAAAAATCCTCAGGGCTGTCATGAGGTATCTCCTTTCCACCTGCAGAAGCCTCTCTAACGACAGAACTAGTGCGTCGTCCACTCCGTCTCCCAGGTGGGGAGCGGTGAGCGGACTCCGAGGGACTGACGGCTTCATGCGAACCTGGGGGTGAGTCGCGGCGATGGAAGTTTGGATCATCGATCACTATGTTAGGGTCAAAGCCGCTCCCTTCAAGTCCAGCCGCTATGTTGGCCATGAACGCTGGGTCCTCAGCAAAGCCGCCTGGCATCTGAACTGTCTTTGAGCTTGGAGGTTTCGGTCCAGGAATTGGTGGCTCATCATACAGAGCCTCGCGTTGAACAGAGCTCCTCCTCCGCCTCCTAGACGTGAGTTCATGTTCGACAGATGTAGCTCGCTGACCTGTCTCATTTGAGTTGTCTGCCGGTCCAGAAACCGACGAGGCGGCAACTACAGCACTAGCTCCAGCTATCGCAGCGGAAATAGCTCCCCAACCAGAACTCTTCTTCCGAGTCTGAGGTGTTCCGGCAGGGGTGGTGATAGTCTTGGTCTCAGAGTAGGCATCCTCTTCGTGCTCTGGCGTCTCGACCACGTACGGTTTCGTTTGACGTTCTTCCCAATTCGCCCCTTTCGAAGGTGACGTTGATGGCTCTGGCGTTGCCTCACCTCGCGTACCAGTAGAGGCAGCATCAGTATCACCTTTAGTAGTGGACGAAGGCACACGAGCTTTCCTGGATTTCTGCTTTTCGGGGGCAGGCGAAGGTGCTGGCGTTGGCCGTACTAGGTTAAGCAGAGGGCGTTCGCGCTCGGCAGAAGGATCTCTGGCACTGAAGGTCGGGAATGTTGCTGCTCTCTGCCTAGATGAGGGTCTCACGGAGAAACGAGAAAGCTCTCTAGGATGGTCCAAAATATTGTCAATTCGTACATCCGCGTTAGGGCCGTCGTAAGGGCTCTTCGGCTTTGGATGGTCCATTGCTGGCGGTGTCACCACAATCGGTTGAGAAGGCGACGAATCCCTGTCCTCTGTCCATTTGTCGATTACAGATTTGTCGGGAGAATTGCTTCGGGACCTCTCTTGTTCCTCCCGAATCCTACGCGCGAGTCTAGCTTCACGATACGCACGGTCGGCATCGCTAAGAACGGGGTCCCTTGACTGAGGCGAAGAACTCTCATGTTTCGCTGTGGCCAACGCGGCTGCCGCCGCTGCGGCAAATGCGGCCTTGTCTACCGGGACAGTGGCATGATCAGCCTCTTCGTATGCCTTGTGCGCATCCCGAAGCTCGCGTTCGAAAGAGTCCCTGCGACTCAAGCGCTCAGGAAACTCAGGAAACTCAAAATTAGAGAAATCCGGCTCGCGCTCCACAGTCACAACAGTCGGTGTTAGTGGGCGTTTCGGCGTCCCGTACCGTGGTGTTGCAAAAGCATCATCAGCAACTTGGAACTGAAATGGGTCGACTGCACTCCTCGATGACTCAAAGCCACGTCCTTCTGGAGCTGCGTGAGTCTCGGGCTTTGGCACGCGAGCAGTAGGGGACTGCTCATCGCAATCCGCTCTACGGCTCTTTCTTCGGTAGACATCCGTGTCATCTCTCGAGTCACCTTTCCGCCTCACAGCGCGATCGACATCATCGGCATACTTATCGTGCGGAGCAGATGGACCCGGTTGGGGTTCTGACCAGCGTTCCTCTCGCTGACCCGATTTCCGATCATCCCCGATGTCGTCCGTTCGTCGTTCAGTCGTCGAGGGCCCAGGCACTTCATCACGATACTTGTCACGTCGACGTCGTTCCCTTTCATAATCTCGATCTGAGCCAGACTGTTTCTTCTCTCGGCGGCGCTTCTCTTTTTCGCTATTGTAAGTGACTTTTGGTTCATCTTCGCGGCGTTTTTCGGCACGGGCCGCACGCAATGCTTCCCGCTCATTGACTGAGTCCTCAGGTCGTTTATCCCCATGCTCCACATCGACAACACTAGGTTCCTCGTATCTAACGCGGCTAGGCGCAGACCTCACTATTGGGCCGAGAGCAGCATCTGAACTTTCGGTAGCACCAATCTTCACCCCGCCACGCCCAATCCTAGTCGATGAGCCTTGAACACCGCCTGGAGGGGATCTCTTAGGGGGTGTCGGGTCCGTATCAACTGACTCAAACACTTTAGTAGGAACTGGCGTTATTGGCTTCGGTTGTTGAATTGGAACGGGTCCTGGTCTGGACCTTGGTGTCGGGTCCTCGTGGGTGGCAACAATAGATTCACGGCCTGCGTTAAAACGAGATGGATCGGAAGTGGGCACTGGATAAACGTGTTGCAGAGGACGACCTTTGGCTACCACAGTCTCACTCGGTGCAACTGGTGATTCATAATGATGGCGCGGATCAACAACAGCGTTGCGATCCACACGGTCGAACCCACAGGGCGTCTGAACATATCCTCGAAGGGAGTTTATAGGGCCGAATAAGTTGGGGTCGACAAGAGAAGGCTTGCGGTTCAGGGGGTTCAGGGGCACGCCATGTGAATGTGTTTGCACCGATTGAGCAAATGAATCTAAGTGAGGAGGCTTTCCCGTGCTGCTCGCAAGGTTGTGAGACGAGCCATAGGCAAGGCCAGAATCGACTTCATCCTCTTCGGTCTCTTCATCCGACGAGGCGGACTCCCAATCCGAGTCATCAGGGGACGAATCCACGCGCGGCTTAGAGCTCCCAATACCTCTACCCGCGTGCCCACTATTAGTTCGGCGGAACTGACTAAGTGCAGCAGCTGCGCCAGCAAGTGTTGACGGCCGGGTTCGACCCGCAGCTCGAAGGTCTTCCGTATTTTGTTGTCTCGCAATCTCAGCGAACTTCCGGCCCAGTTCAATAATCTCCTCATCGGTCTGCGCTCGCTTCGGTGGCCGAGGCCGCTCCGGTCCACTGTCTGCGGGTGGCCGTTGCCCGCTAGGAGGGGTGAACTCGCGGCTGCTTCGACGCCGATCTATGTATCCTCTACCGTAGGCAAGATCGGATCCAACAGACGATGATGAAGAATTGCCAAAGCGCAGAAATTTGCTACGCTTTTTCTTCACACGGCGGCGGTGCTTTTTAGAGCCACCGGAGAAAAATGAACCGATCGCAAACGTTTTAGAGGGCTGGGAAATGTTTAGCAGTGAAGAGGACGTGGAAGAAGAAGACGACGACGTCGAGAAACCGCGTTCGCGCGCTTGTGAGGGCTCGGGCTGGTATGGCGCCTGGTATGGATGCGGGTACGGTTGCTGGTACGGTTGCTGGTACGGCTGCTGGTAAGGATCTCGGAATGGTTCCTGATATGATCCCTGGTACGGTTGCTGAGGTGGTGGTGGTTGGTACGGCTGTTGGTTCGGTTGTTGGAGCGACGGCGATTCATGGTAGGGAGGGGTAGAGGTTGGAATCTGGTGGTTCTGCGGTTGCTCTCTTGAATCGCGGCGTTCTTTGCGCCGGCGGCGAGAGCTCTCGGGACTCCGCCGGCGATGATGCTCCCGAGACATCATCTTCACGGTTATTATTTATGGAAAATCAATCATGAGGCCAATGGATTGATGTTGCTACAGAGCGACGAAAAGCAACAATCGCAACAGCTTATGTGGTATACCGTCAGGGCGGTACGGCCTCTCTATGGCGTGTTTTGCCGTGTTCGTGAGCTCTATGGTAAGAGGCTTACAATGCTGGATATAGACCGAGACTTCGAGATTGTTTTGTTTATTGCTTAAGAGATAGATCGATACCCGACCTAGGTTAGGTGGGCCATCTAACCACTACTACCTAACTAAAACTGAGCAGCTGGAAGTGCTGGGCTCCCTCTTCCTGGGTCTCTACTGGCTGGTTGTTGGGCGAGTGGGCTTGTCAAGCTGAAAATGGGCTGGTTTGACCGGGGTTGGCGTTTACGATACCCCCCCGAGGGTCCACAATAGGTTCATTGCCAACTGGACAGCTCATATAAAGAGGGTGGCTGGTCTCCCGAATCGAATCGTATTTCCAATTCACAAGAAGCTGTTATACTACGTTGTACAGACGCTCTTGTGGTGCTAGGCAAACGCCTGCTTGTGTGTACTGCTGGCTGTGCCGCCGTGTTGCCATACAGGTAGATCGTCTTTCACATTCTGCTCTAAATTTCTGCTGCGTCCAACCAAAAGCGTCTGTTCATATCGTATGGATAGACATTTAGCAGATATGCGGTGCCACGTCAGTTTGCGGATACACGTTGGTCTGTTGGCCACCCTTCCAGCTCCAATCTCCTCCAATGCCGTACAAAGTGGCTGAGGTTGAGTGCCTTATAATTGACTGCTTTTCTCTAAATGGTCCATTGTTGATGATCAGAAGTGGCAAATAGATAGTAGTTGGGTAGGAATTACTAAGCCCACGCGCTCGTGATGCCAAGGAGATTTCAGTACGTAACCTAGAAAACTAAAGAGCAGCAAGACTAAGACCATCAACACCTTTGCCATTGGGCCACTATACTAGTATGTGTCTGCCTCATAAACTGCCTAGATAGGTATGCCTTTTCCCTACCATAGATTTGAAACATGGTAGTCATGTGACGTGAGTTCGGTTTCGGACCAACTTGGGCTTCTTTCCGTTTGTTGTCATGATAAGACCAGCACGAAGGACAATTCTATTCAATGCCTAGGAGGTCTTGGAATAGTGAATTGGCTCGTAGAATTATTGAAGAGGTATCCCCATAATTGTCCCACCAAACTGAAGTGGTGATGTACTATGGCAAGTGCGCGCATGCTGTAGCACAAATTATCACAGAGAATCGGGCCATTTTTATGGGATCTAAAGATTGTATGCAGTCTCAAGACGAGATAATCGGTATCCTGGATTGACTAGCTAACCTCAGAATCGACCACATCGCTGTATTCCTATGGTAATCACGCGGAATTCCCAAGTCAGTAGGTAGGTGATTGTTTCTCGCTCTGCCATACAGGTCTCCAACTATATTCGCTTAAACACGTGCATTATATAGCGATCAATTTAATTCAATGTTCTAGCCAGGCGGTACAGGATTTTAAGTGCAGACGCCAAAGGGAAGCAGAGTGGGGCCGTTTTGCACGTCGCAAATACACGCTGGTATTAGATACCTAACTTTGATAATGGTTCAGATTGGTGTTCTGCTCTTGCTTTGATTGACAGAGGACCCGGCCATGTTTGTGCTCGGAACAGCTAAATGCTATGTATTCTGTACATCCGCCCAATAGATAAGTCCAATGTGTCCCAACGGGTTCTAAACGGGCTGGCTGCCGAGCGGGTACCATAGGTACCTACAATTTGGACCTCAAGCATCCAGGTCGGTCTGTGACTTGAAGACCCTTTATTACTAGGTTCCAGTACTGTAATGCAGGTGAAGTCAAAGTCCTCCAAAGAGGGCCGTCAACTTGTGTCTTGCTGTCCCTGATTCAGGAACAACTACTAAGTACCCTGGTAGTAGTAGCACTTCATCGTGCTTTGTGTGAACAGCCATTCACCTACCCTAGGTACGTTATACATACCTTTGTATTCTGTATAATGTACTATGACAAGTGTGGTAGCGAACTAGTAATAAGCTCCAGACTAGTACCTAGGTAGGTAGGTAGTCCCACTTGGAGCCTTCTCCTTTCTTGATACCAGATCGCAGCAAAACAGGCGGACAGATATCTGGAGATCGACTAATCCACCGAATCTAATCTCTGACCGAGTTGCGCAAAGCAATTGACTATTGTCCTCGCCTTAGCCATTTCACATTTCCGCCTAACAGAGCACAACGTAAGACCTGCCACCTTGCACGTATTCAGCAACGATAAATTAATCCGTGGCGCGCAGTTGTCCGTGTGTAGCCGTTCTGCAGCAAACATTTCGCCATAGACGCCACCGACATAACCATCGTCAACGCCTTATCGACCGGCAGCGAAGTGCCTCCCCCTACCCACGAAGCCAAGAACTGCGCGATAACCATCACAAAAACCATTGACATCTATATTCTGCCACGTGTTCTCCCCCTGAGCGCGCAATCCCTAGCTAAGGCGTAGCGATCATCTGTGTCCAAGAAACCCGATCCCAGCAATTATCAATAATCATCATCCAATCTTCTTTCGACTGGGGCAGCAAGCCCATCCCTTGCAGCCCCAGCTGAGCCCTACCAACCCAGCTCTATTTGAGGTATGCGATTTCATCTACACCGCATCGGTATGTATGCTCATGCCTGGCCTTTGCTCACTCGCTATATGATTTAGCAGGAACACAAAACACTCCTATGTCCCTAAGCCGGAGTCCTTCCCCAATCCCGGGCGGGGGTTGGTCCTCCCCCGGCCTGGACCTTCCCAGCGGTCGATCGAGTCCGGCCAAGATGCACTTCTCTGGTTCGAATCCCGGGACCGTTACGTGGGAATCAGCACGGATGAAGTCGCAGGGTGTGACCGGCTACCCGTCCTTCTCGACACAGAACCAAGGCTTCTTCACACGGAATATGCGTCGCATATCAAGCAGTCTACCGTCTTTCTCGATCCACGAGGAGATGGGTTCTGCCGAAAAAGAAAAGCGCAGGCGGGCACCATGGAGGATACCTTTATTAGGCCGTGCTCAGTTATTTGTGTCCCGAATGAGTAGAGCGTGGAAAATCCGGGCACTACTGGTTATGATTCTCATAGCTTGCTATATCCTATTCTACACAACGCGTAAGTCATGGTCATAGAATCACTTTGTCTTCAGACACTCACCGTGGCCGCAGCTCTTTATTATTACTGGAGGAGAGCGACCTGGCTCGGAGGCGGCCAGAAGATCCTCATTATACTTGCAGCCAACGTTGGCGGTGGTGTTATGGAATGGAAAGGCGCACGGGAGTGGGCCATCGAGAGAGACAGTATCAGAAACAAAAGGAAATACGTCGCACGATGGGGCTATGACTTGGAGATTGTTGACATGAGCACCAAGAAGCGCTATGCGCATGAATGGCGTGAAAGCTGGGAGAAGGTGGACAGCATCAGAAACAGCTTCAGGAAGTACCCCAAAGCCGAATGGTAAGTTATCTTGTCACCGTCGATGCTACATTCCATGACGCTAAACCATCGGTTTAGGGTTTGGTGGTTGGATCTGAACACCTTCATCATGGAACCTTCTTATTCGCTCCAAGATCACATCTTCAGCAATCTCGAGAAGCGCATGTACCGAGATATCAACGAGTATAACCCACTCAACCTCACCCACCCGCTCACGGCCCACTACCTTGACCCCGAGTCTCTTAGTCCCGTAGGGGATGGTAATGTCGATTCGGTCAATTTGTTGATGTCCCAGGACTGCGGCGGGTTCAATCTAGGATCTTTTTTTGTGAGGAGAAGCGAATGGACAGACCGCTTGTTGGATATCTGGTGGGATCCAGTATCATATGAGCAGAAGCATATGCAATGGGAACACAAAGAGCAGAGCGCATTGCAACAGCTTTATACAACGCAGCCTTGGATTCGGAGCCATACCGCATTCCTACCCCAGAGGATGATTAACAGCTTCCCGACTGGCGCATGCGATGCGAATGGTAACGACACCCGGATCCACTATAACCAGGATGATCGGGACTTCCTCGTCAATATGGCAGGATGTGAGTATGGACGGGACTGCTGGGGTGAGATGTATAACTTCCGCGAGCTTAGCTACTATCTCAACCGAAACCCCTGGGAGCGTTTCAAGGAAGACCTAGTGGCAGTCATCTGGTTCAAACTCACCGGTCAGAGAGTGAGGTTATAACAGAGTTGTTCTGTCGCGGTGTCACGGGTTTTGGTCCCGCACACAAGGTTGCAGAATTTCTCTATACCCTCTACCGCAATACTCAGGATTGAACAAGGATGTTTTGTGCCAAGCCATGTCATTATCATATACATATATCAGGTGCTTTAGCTAGCACGAGCATACTCAGTCGAACACGACCCAAACGCGACTCGACTGAAACCCGTTAGACGTCAAACCGTCCCGACGGCACCCTGCTATTATCACAATAGATAGCCAACTGCGATATTGGTTGCACTATCGCATGTCACTTCAGTCTGTTCTATTAATGTTTGTTTAGAGTAGAGATTAGATCAAACTGTATAAGTAAAGAAGGGACGTACTGGCGTCCCACGGCGAGAAAGTTAGGACTGTATCTAGTTTTGTACTAAAACCTTACAATACCGATGTGTAGCGCCTCCTAACACATGGATAACCCCGTGTTGACGAAGTTCAAATGTACATTCAATCTGCCTTGTCCGATCACAATATGCTGAACGCAGGGTGTCACATCTTCAGATGATATTAACATGGGTGAACGAGGACAGTCATAACAGACCCTTATCAGACCAGTAATATGTTAATACATGCAAAGATCAGGTACCCCCTATACTCTATCAATATGTACCTCTTTCGCCCTGCCAAGTATGAACTTAAGTAGCTTATAAAAGGTCTACATGATGAACTTGAACCAGACTAAAGTGAATATTGTCATGCTCCCTAACAGATATAGCACCAATTACGGTCCAAGGCTTTTTTTGTGTAAGCTATGTGCTAGATAAATAAATATGTAAAATACAGTGTAAGGTAAGCGCTCTGGCCTTTCCTTGCTTAACTAGAATAAAAATCATCTATATAATATATTTAGTCTGATAAGAGAGCTTTCCATAGATGAGATTCCAGTCAAGCTACGCTGTTATGTAAGTATATAACCTCCTTGTGTAATATAACATGATGATAGTTCTCTAGGGGGCTATAAACTCATGCTGTGAAGGACTTTTGTGGTTTTTGAGTTGGGGTTGTTAGCCGTAACGTGAGTACTCAGGAAAGCAAGATTCACATGCAGGAACTTGTCGTGGAAAGATTTAGGTACTATGTAACCACACTCTATACATACTTTTCCGGGGGTGGCATATCACGTCATGAAGAACCTTCCCTTCCTTGTTCAAAGCTATCTCATCCCGCTCGATATCTAGAAGTTACCATACGCTAACCTGCCACCCCTAGCTGCCTGCTTTCTCCTCTTAAGATACCCCTCAACCAGTTAATTACTTATGAATCCTGGGGTGGAAGCATACACACAAACCAGGGAGAGAGACAATGATACCCAAGAATGGCCCTATGGTCGTTAAAGACAGGACACACAAAAAAGATTAGTAAAACGCGGGGTTAGGAAACCAGGCAAATCGAGTAAGTGACTGAGCGAGTGGGTAGCAAATAGGTAGCCAAGTAGGTTAAGTGTATACCTTAGTATGTAGTTGTGTATATGTTTCGCGAAGTGACGTTTGCTTCAAAAGATGTGAAACGCCCCAATATAACCATTCACAAGACATTTGCTGTTCGTTCTGTCTTAGGTTGCTTCTTAAAGATTTGTACTGCTATATGGCCATGATAAATCCTAACTTGATATCATATGTATGTTGCGCCGGGGACAACCAATTGCCTCGTCTCCTACAGCTATAAGCTCATCTCCGATGGGGGACTATTCAGCTCGTGAATAACCTTGTTTCTTGGTGAGATCTGTCAGAGGGGTACATGGGGTCCTTTGAAACCAAGTGTTTCCTTTCTGTCTTGAGAGCTGAAGGAACATGTGGGAGTAGGAATCTTCAGATAAAGGATGCAAATCATACATACCTATATATCATACCCTGCTCAATAGTACTATATTTATTTTCGGGGATAATAATCATGATCCGCAAGGCATCCAGTGTGGTGGCTCACCTTGCGTGGATCTGGATCCCTTGAGCTATCGGTTCCGCGCACGATGTCCATTTATAACCTCGCACTATAGTTATAGGATATCAGAGGGGGGCTATGCTAGTTTATATTGAACGTGGCTACGTTCGAGAGATCAATCCTCAATTATGCGATATCACTCTTATTCATGACTATTCGACCCGTTTAGTCTGCGGGTAGAAACACTCATCAAATAGAGTCACGATACTGCTACTTAAATTGAATTCTATGGTGGCGCCAGCAATGAAGTTTCAAATCCAACATACCGAGATTGACACCTATGAAAGGCAGGTGAGCCTTATGATTTTACGTTACGGAAATTTGTCTTTACACAGAGTTAAGAGAGCAGGTGAGGCCTGTGTATCTTGCGAAGTTGTGAAGTTGCAGGGCCGCAAGAGCGAAGGACCGATAGGTACGTGACCTCGGCTTCCTCAACTCCGAGATCCAAATATGTCAAACTGCTCAACGTTGCATGCTCTATAAGGTTGTAGTCTGGTCGCCAAAATACTTGCTTGGTTACCTACTCTGCAGACACATCGCATAAAATCACCGGGTTCGTAGCATCGGCGGCCGGAGCCGGCGGGTTGTTTTCAAATGTTGGTGCCGTGACCTTGGAAAAAAAAAAAGTCACGACCACCTCTTCCAAGACATTCTTCCTATAGCTAGCGTGACGAGATGTATCCTCCGTTCCCAAATCGATCAGTACACCTTTGTATGTATGTATATAGAAGCTATCGTGAGCTGGGGCGCAGAAACCCTTGAATTATAAGAGTTTGGCCGAGTAGGATAGTGGGGAGTTGTCGATCAATTGCTTCTACGGGGGGTAGTGTTCACTTTTATACTCTTCGCAAATCATCACTTGCAGGACCGGACCTGTCGATTGTTGCCATAATAAGTTGCTTTCGTCCGACGGCGGGAGATCCTTCGAGAATCGAGCCGGGATAACTTATGCGTACTCTCACGCACATACAGCTGTACGCCTATGCAGTACTGTAGAAATGCCGAAGAGGAACCTGGTTTGGTGATCTTCAATCCAACAACGCGGACGTTATTTTTGGCTGTCTCAATTATGGAGCATCGTTAGCGAGATGAATGCTAAGGAGGAACGGATGGGGACGTTTCACCGTTTCTTACTCTCCATCATCTGTCTTGCTGCGAAAACGGCCCTAAAAGACTTCAACATCGCCTTATAGCAGACAGGATTCGACTACAAACGGAGCAAGGAATAAGCTTAAGGTTGTGAGTCTCTTTAACATAATTCGTATGGTGTCACATTGCTCTGATTTCAGCTTTTCTCTATAACCAACATCTTCTTGGGTTGGACATATTCTTTGAAATGCGTAGGAGAAATGCCGGGTAGGTAAGTATGTATGCTTGGCCCGTGGTCAAAGGAAGGCCTTAATTGTTTTGCAAATGTTTCAATATGCACCGACGATAATCCATTCATGAGAGCTCAGCCAGTCGCTCCAATCCGCTGTGGGGTTGTACAGTGGAATTTGTTCCACCCAAGACCACCTGGTCTGCACCTGGACAGGCACAGCGCATTCCAACCTGGGGTTAGCACCTTTGCTGTAGGGCAGAATTGCTGGGGAATCGGCCAACAAGATTGGCAGCGGCAACTGGGAGAAGTCAAGAGGCAGGAGGTGGCATCAGGATGCCAAGCCGAGGCGCTTGAGGTCTAGCTTCGACAGACATTGATGCTGGTCATTGGCTGAGAATGACTGAGAACTTGCCCACTTGCAGATCTCGTCTTGAACGAGCAACCACAACAACCGCTCTCTTGAGCGTGAAATGTCAACTATCCCACAAATAATCTCATGGTTTCTTTAACGGCCTTCCCAATCGCCATTATCCCTTACCTACTACAAATGATAGGACCGGAATCATGCCATCCAGATCGGACATCTTACCACTTTCGTGGACATCCATAACGATAGAGGCCGTGCTCTATTGTATGTAGGTCCCAGGTCCGGGTGAAGAAGCAGGTAGGTAGGTAGGTAGGTAGGTAGGTACGAGGAAAGGAGGTACATACAGATGTAGACGTGTGATTGATTATTGTTCAATGGCGGTCTTCATTGTTGAAAAATGGAAACAATTCAATAGTCACTCGCGGTTTGCTCGAAAAAGGATGGCGCCATTTTTACTATCGGGCCGCCCACGATACAGATCTGTGCCACTCCCAAAAGTTCAAGTATTGAATCCTCGCATCACAGCGGTGTCAAGTTGAATTACTACCTGCCTAGCTTGAACTTTACAATCTCATTTTACTTGACCATCGTCTCTTTCTATTCTTGTATTGGTGGCATTAGCAGGCTGGGCCTTCCTTTCCCACCATCGACCAACCTTCACTTGGCACTTGATACTTATACAGCTGCGATTTCTCAACCTCGTCTTGTGTTAGATCTTCTCAGTCCATTCCACTTGGTTGCCAGCCTACTGACCGAAGACGTCCTTCTCTACCGCGATCATTTCGCCTGTCGTTCCTTACTTGGGGTGCTTACCTAGGTATCGCATCAATCGTCGAGTACCTATTTTACGTACCTACACGCCCCTCCTTTTGGACTCCCATTCATCCGATCACTGCTTTGCCAGCACCCGGCCCTTACAAAGCCATTCATTGACCGTCAATCGCTTTGTTCACTTCAAGTTCCTCGTCTCGAGGACAAAGACAAGACAAAAGTAGAACCGCTAAAGGCGCCCTCTTTAACCGGTACAATTTGACTGAAGGAAGAACATTCATTTAAGGATATCGCCAGCACTCACCTACGACCAACTCGGTTATCGTGTTTTCGGTCATATATACATACCATTTTGCGATACCCGTTTCTTGCCCGGCGCAAGGTCTCGTTCTTTTCTCAAAACTGCGCGATATCCAAGCGGCGGTTGCTTTTATATCGTATCCTTCATTTCCTTCATACCTAACTTGTCAATATGGCGTTGACTAGAAATCTCCTCCGTGTAGGCGGTATCCTGTCTATGGCAGCTGCCGTCAGTGCACAAAACGGCTCTTATGTCCTTGCAGACTCTTATGATACAACCAATTTCTTCGACAGCTTCGAGTTCTTCCAAGGTCCCGACCCAACCAATGGATTTGTTGAGTACGTCGATGCCGCTACCGCAAACGCAACCGGACTGGCTGGATATGCCAACGAGGGTGTCTACCTAGGTGTGGACTATCAGACAGCAAACCCTGCCAACGGCCGCCAATCTGTTCGCCTCACCACTCACAAGTCCTACACCCGTGGTCTTATCATTGCCGACATTGCCCATCAACCCGCTCAGGCATGTGGTGCTTGGCCTGCTTTCTGGAGCGTGGGTCCTAACTGGCCTCACTCCGGTGAGATCGACATTATCGAAGGTGTGAATTTGCAAGAATCCTCCGCTATCACCCTGCATACGGGCAACGGTTGCACGTTTTCCCAGGATTCTTGGTCGTCTCAAGATTGCGGCTCGCCTGGTGACGCTAGCCAGGGCTGCGGTGCCGACACTAACGACCCTCGAACGTACGGCACCGGATTCAATGCCATTGGTGGGGGCGTCTACGCTGTGCAGTGGACTTCAAGCGCAATCAACATTTTCTTCTTCCCTCGAACCGGCACGATCCCGGCCGACATTGAGGCGGGAAACCCCGATCCGAGCACCTGGGGTACCCCACTTGCCTCTTTCTCTGGTGGTAGCTGTGACATCGACTCCTACTTCATGAGTCACCAGATCGTGTTTGATACCACCTTCTGCGGCCAGTGGGCCGGCAATGTCTGGGGCCAGGATCCTATATGCTCCACCAAGGCATCTACTTGTCAGGAGTACGTCGCAAACAACCCGACCGATTTCCAGGACACATACTGGCTCATCAACTACGTCAAGGTCTTCAGCGAAACCGGCGCTAAGAGGAGGGGCGGCTTTGCTAAGCAATTCATCGCATAGTGGCGGCGGCTGAGACGAAGTCGAAATGAGCTCTGCTAGGAGTCCGTAACTTTCACGTTGATCACAGCGTTTTTTTGTTTACGAGATGATAGGATTGGAATGATGGGGCATATCCCAAAAAGTGGTTTCTCAAGAAAATCTTACGTGGTCACGAGTTATAAAGCGAGAGGGCGAGAGGGACTGTTGATTCGATCCGTTCATATCACAACCAAGACATGGAGAGGCACCAAAAAGGGGCGTTCGGAGGTTTGCATTTTTCGCTATTTAGCATCTCACTGTTATGAAGGAGGTCCACTTGCAGCGTTGGAGAGAGAACTCGCGATACGGCTCCGGGGTTTTGGGGAGCTTACTTCGATTGGGTCATACACACCACACTTGGACATACCTTCACTTCGGTTGTACATACTTTATCTGGCTATTCACGATTTTAGCTGTATATGTCTCATTATATATACTCCGCATATATTTTCGTCCCTGAGTGTGTCTTGTTATGATATGCAAAGCCTCCCAAGATGCGTACAATCTCTGAAGTCACTAGACAGCGACAGTGCTAAACTGTTATGGATTCTAAATATTGGCATTATTATATAGAAACTTATGGTTACTTCCACCTGGTGCTAAGATATCTTAAACCCTCATAAAGAACCCAGTAGCTAGCTCTCCGGCACATAAAGTAAACTTCCTACGGCCGAGAGATAGGAGGGTCTCTCTGTCTCGAATATAAGTTTGAAAGACTACAAGAGACAGGCGGTGCGGCGATGTCTACAGTGGTTTTACTTACTTTACTTAGCTATATCACAGTTTCTCCTTCTTTCTTTAGTGCTTTTTTTCTCGCTCTCACACACTAGACTGTCTAAACCTGATGCTCCGGATACTCTCAGAGGAATAAGTAAGGAAGCAACCCGATAGGAGAGGAAGACAACTGTCTCATGAGTCTTTTTCTCCTGAACTGAACGAGCGGTTCTTTCTGTCTTATATTGATAGTTATGTACGTCGCCGAGAAACTCTGATCGCCGCTGTTTCGAATATACTCCAAAAAAGGAGCGTCGGTTAAATGGGTATCGTATTAGGTTGAGGGTATTCAATTGCATTGTCCAAGAAGCCCGGTCTCTTTCAAAGGAGCGTCGGTTAAATGGGTATCGTATTAGGTTGAGGGTATTCAATTGCATTGTCCAAGAAGCCCGGTCTCTTTCAAAGGAGCGCCGGGCGATCTTCTTTTCGTCATCTAGCGCGCCGTGGTAGTAAGCAGGAGGAAGAGGAGAGGCGGCAGGAATTGTCTGAGACTGGGCTGGGCTTCTTTGCATGCTTTTGCTCGTTTTTGATTCTTGACAATGAAATCATACATTCATCCATTCATTCATTCGACCGCGCAGATATGCGTATGCGCGTGCTATGCTATGCAGAATAATAAGTATATAAGGCGGGACGAAGAGCCCCGGGTTCTTGCAGTGGGTTTGTCGACGTCGGTTGGTATCTGCGGATCAATAACACAACAACTAGGACATACCTAGAAAGCAATTTACATCTCGTTGCGCAACCAGCAAGTTGTCAACTTGGATTTTAATTTCAAACGTAACTAATTCATTCATCAAAAAGGTCTTTGGGGCATATGTGCCTTGTTCTCGACGTCATGTGTTCCAAGTCTAACAAAGCGAAGCTATCGTCAAAGTCCAGCGGCGACGGCAGTGGTAATGGCAATAATAAGACGTACAAGAAGTGTTACGAGTGCAGAACTCGAAGAATTACTAGGGACGAGGTCTACAACATGTTCTCGCCCGCAATGTCGAGCCCTTACGTACCCCCGGCAGTGAACATGAGTCGGACCCAGCTCAGGTACGATACTAGCTATGACTACGGCCATGGCTATGCCTCTGGATACGGCTACGGTTACGGCTACGACACGTCTGTCTGGGATGAACTCTATCCCGCTGTGATATCGAAAGGACAGTGGAAAGACCACACCCAAACAGTCAAGAACACATACAATTTATTGGAAGAGAATGGGAAATTAATTGGCGAAGTGAAAAGTGCCGTCACAAGCGAGATCAAAGAAGCACGGGATGCCATCAGGAAAGCCCACGAGAGCGTCAGCAACACCAACGATCACGTTCAAGACACTCTGGCCGCTATCAAAAGGACCCAAGATATGATTGGCGAAAGCCACGCGGCACAGACAAGCAAACAGCAGGAATGCACCGCCGATATCGCGAGGGTCCGACAATTGCTGGAGGCGGAAGCGAAGCAACGCGAGGAGACCCGTCGCGTGCAGGAGATGGTCCAATACGCACAGACACAGGGGCTTTTGCAGCAGGGTGACAGGGATAGCGGGTCGGGCCACTCGTCCCTGAGCAGCAGCAGTCGAATAACTTCCGCGTCGCCGACCAGGTCGCCGCCACCAAGTAGTCAGAGACAACGCTGGCGCGCGGCAGAATACAAGGAGAAGGAAGACGAGGACGAGGACGAGACGGAAAGACGTCGCCAGTGGGAGCGTGAGATGGAACGGTTCGAACAGTACCAACAGGCCCAGCAGGCGCGTTTCGCCGAGGCGATGCGCAAGTTTGCTGACAAGCAGCAGCGGATGCAGGAAGAGCATGAGCGGTGGTGGCGGCGACGACAACAAGAACAACAGGTTGACGAGGGGGGAGAGCAGTACGCGGGATTACGCAGACGAAGGGAGCATCATCGCTCTCGTCACACACCACTGCGACCGCAAACGCAAACTCAAACGCAGACGCTGTATTGTGAGGATGATGTCATTGAGATGCCCCCTTACAATGCGTACTCCTACGCCGAGTATGGCATCGGAGGTAGTACTGCAAAGGTCAGAGATAGAGGTAGTCGAGTTCACTATGCTCGCCAGACGTAACCCAGCTATACGCGTACATATTCTCCATGCCCTTTAAGAACTTTGCATGGCACGCAAAAACACCGGTCGGTCATCTGATGAATTTCTTACCTACTTCTGTATGTAATAATAATGCCTCAGTTGGGAGGGGGGTGGAATGCATGCATTCGATGTCCTGGGGAGCTGTCCGTGTTTTGTTTCGCTCGCCGCTAACTGCCTTACTAGCACATCAAGGGCGGCTGTCAAGGACTTTTTGACCTTAGCCCCCCCACGGAGTCGTAAGGGACGGCATCGTTGGGACGTGGTAAGCCGTCTACCTATTTATTCATATTCCTAGGAAGGCCATGTCGCTTCTTCTTTGATTTGTATCATCTAGTGGTAGATTTATTTTCGAATTTCTTTGTCTGCCTTTTTCTTGGATTTGGTGGACTTCCGCAAGGTCGGGTACGCAACGGATGATAGACAGCTAGGGCGAGTCTGTGTTGTGTTGTGTTGTGTTGTACAACAGTATTACAGCCATCTTGCTCGCGTGATTCTTTGTCGGACGGGGATGTAGGGCATACGTACGGTTGAATAAGATCTGAGAAGCGATAAAAAACGGTCGGGGTGTATGCTGTTTTGCTAGGTACCTAACCGATGACTACAGTGTATGTACGTGTGAAAGGTTGTATGGATCAACGTGGTGAAAGGTGGGGACCAACAGGAACAGGTAAACGCCTGGGGTCTGAGAAGCAGATTATTGGATAAGAAAGAAAGCAAGCACCCACTCCTCCATCTTCCCTTCTGCAGGAACAAACACAGCCTGGGGGCCTACAGATGCACAATATTCCCTGCACTATGTATAGTACCTGGCTAAGTAGTATCTTGGATACAGGTAGGCACGTGGAATAACGCAAACATAAGATACTCCTCACTAGGTTCAATACATATCACGAAGAGACACATCGTAAATGATGCCTAGATAGCATAACAGCTCGCTGTGCATACAATATCTAAAAGTTAATAGCTATATTATTGAAGGGGCTTGATGAAAGTGGGGAGGAGCCGGGGCAATGATGGAAGCGTGTCAGCAAAAAACCAAAATGGACCCCAGCCATCTGGGTTCTGGGTGGAGATAGAATCTCAACAGCCTTGAAAAGATCACTGTAAGTCCTGGTCCGCCCTAGTCGCGGCTCGGTGGAAAGGCGCGGGTCGATCCACATAAGTCTTGGCCGTCGTGTCAGATTCGCCCAATATGTGTGTACATCCAGGGGTTATCTGTAGATGCTAATACAAATGCAAGGTACAGCATGTCCTTGGTGACACTAACCAGATTTTTTCCTGGTACGTCCACTATCGGATGAAAATGATCATTAATTCTAGCCCCGTCAGCCCATCTCTTGAATTTCTCTTCATCAGCCTCTCGCCTCCGATATTTACCACCGCTCCCTTTTTCTTGCGACAGCCTTCAGGTTCCCAACTGAAAACCACATTCTTTTACTTGCTGAAGCGTTGTGCTGTCATCACTCTTTAAAAGATCGAACCTCGAAGCCCAGTAGAACTGCCTTTGACGAAACATTCATTCATTCGGTCAAAACCGATCGCACTCTATACTTGTGGCCCGGGAAACGTAGGGAAACAAACGAAACGCCTCCTATTTGGAATCCAAACAGCAACAACCACGCTCAAGATGCATGCCTCGTCGTTGATTGTTCTAGCCGCTGGTGCCCTAGCCGCCGCTGCGGAAACAACAACAAGCACCATGTATATGACCGCAACTGTCACAATCACACAGTGCAATCCCACCAACACAGACTGCCCACTATATACGCCTCCCCCTAGCACGAGCTTCTCTACGTCGACGTCCACATCGACGTCTTCTTCATCGCCACCAACGACGACGACGACGACGATCACAACGTTGTCGTCTTCGTCTTCGTCTTCTTCTTCGTCATTGTCGTCATCTTCATTTTCGAGCTATTCGTACCCAGCCAACACCACGACCACATCTGCCCACTACCCTGTTGCGAACTCGACCATAACCCGCGCTGGACCGACTGTTTACCCGACGGGCTCAGTTCCCACGACATACGTCACCTGGACAACCACCCCTGGGTATCCGACTTCCGGATATCCAACCTCTTCCACTCCTGGTTCGGCGACACCCTCCACTGGTGGCGCCGACTCGCTTGCGGCTCAGTCTGGTCTTCTCCTGGCTGTGATGGGCTTGGGCGCTATGGTGTTGGCTTAATGGTTACGAAACTATTTCCAACCATGTTGCGTCAAGAGAGCTACCTGGTCTCAAATTTCTGCATATAAGATATACCCACGACAGATCCTTGTCTAGCACTCATGCTTTGGCTCATCTGAGCCTCTACTTTGCCTGTTTTCCTTTTTCATGTTTTTTAATTTCTTTGGGGAAGGACGCTTGGTGTACTTGGACGGCGGGATATTTGGGTAGTGTTCGGGATGGATAGATTAGAAAGTATTCAAAGTGGCATGACGCCATTTTCCTATGTTCAAATCGGGAACCAAGGCGTTCACTCGGTATCTAGACACTATAGAGGAGTTCAATGATTCAACGTCAGAAATCTTCAGAAAAACTAATCCCTTGGTGGTCCCAGTCTGTTTACGCTGACGATGTTTGGTTCAAGACCAAATACCTCACAGTCTGGCTAACGTAATCTTGGGTTTCAGACAGGTACTAAGAGGGGCAGTACTGCCAAGAAATCAATAGGCGTAATGCGTCGTCTATATCGCGAGTCCACTTCCATCATGATATGCCGTCGCTGACAGCTATGTTCAGATTACTATGTAGGCAGTAAAGTAGGTACTATCTGCAAGTGGCGACGCAAGTGACGAGACACATGATCTAAGGCACCGGTAGGAAACAGAGGGTATCTAAGCTCCTTACTGCTTTGCTAATGAGAGACTTAGAGTGTCCCTTCCGGAAACATTGAAATCTAAACATCTAGAGAGCAGGCACGTGGAACCCATGTCAACGTGTGACATCAAATCTCTGATTGGCCCGGTGCATTGACCGGTCGTCACCGGTGAAACTCCGTCCTCGGCCATTAGCAAAATAATGAACCATCTCCCCCGCTCTGTACCTCACAGCAAATAGAAGTTATAGATGTGGCCAAAGAATATTTGTCTTCGAATAGCATGGTGGTAGAGGTAGGTAGGCATCCCTGACAAGATATGTACTGCTGCTTACCCATGTGTCGATAAGTACCACTATCTTCTAGAGCTTCTATTATGAGCTCAAGTTTTCTTTTCGAGTAGCCTTATTATTACCCCTTTGTGCGGTGCTTCGCGAATCCTCATACGACAAGTAGACTACAAGTCGAAAGATTGCTATGAGCGACAAACACCTCACTTGGTCGACGAACACGAGCATTTTAGCTCGACTAGATATAGAGAAAGTGAGTGTCGATTACAGCAACGCACAAGGCTACCGAATATCAAATGAGAGAAATGCTCTGTCCGGAGAAGACCAAACCCAATTTCTGTCAACGGCCAAAGCCCGCCGGAGAAAAGGGGGAAATACTGGGGATATCAACTGATACCTTCCAATGTATTGCTCGGTAATGACTGTGCTTGCGGTCGAAACCACATCCCATGTCGCAAATAGGAACGAAACCTCATCTACCCATGAACCACGGCCTATCGGTTGTGGTTGGTCGAAGGGAGTTCAAAACATACCAAATGATCAATTTCAGTTTTAGCCTGCCAACTCGCCCCCTTCCTTCCAAAACCAGCACATAGACAAGGCTCTGGCTCGTCACACCCAAGTATCTTAGCGTGCTTTGGCTAGCCACGGCAGTCAAGAGCTGGATCAACTGCTTAAAAAAAAAATTAAAAAAAAAGCCGATACAGCTCACTGCGAAGGCTGTGGATTGTGGCAACTGGGGCATACATCTATTCGCGACGAAGAGTTAGTAAATTCAATGAAGGACAGACATCGAGCGTCTAGAAAGCGTGGAGGCAATTGGCACAAAGCAACTCTTGTGGTATACATACTGCTACTCTCAACCTTTTTACCGCATGAGCACACCCACTCACTATCCGAAAACGAGATTATATTTCCCGGTTGTCGGCATGAGGAGGGAGAAAAGCGGTCGTGTTCTCCGAAGAATTCTTGCTGGACCAACCAGCCACTCTCCTCGATGGGCTTCGCTGCATTACAGCCTAGGCACACCAGACCTGAGACAGACTTATTACAGTTCTTAAAATGCCAAGTTGCATCGTCAGATATAGTTATGGTCGCCGGCATCCACGGGGATGCGTATTTGGTAGACTCAGTGGCCCAAATAGACCGGGATAGGACCATCTTTCCCTCCCTTTTTTTCTTTTTCTTTTTTGAACTAAAGTGAAGGAGAATTCCGATACGACTTGTCTGGCTTGCTTCTCAGTCAGCCTGATGTTCTGGATTCGCTGGTGGCAAAGGCGCTAAAACACAAGACGTCGTTGGGGATTCGCTATCTTCGATGGAAACTGCAGCTACCGTGAGGTCAGCATTGAGCCGGGTGCGGATAAGACGAGTCCGGATACTTACATTGTCGGAATTATTGAGCTTTGTTCCATCTGTTGTGAGTACATTCTCTCGAGAAGAAAACCACTTGGGATAGTGACAGATTGCAGGCTTTTATAATCGACATACTGCCGCCTCATAGCCTGTTCGGCCCACAACCTTCAAATGAAGTCGCTCAGGTCGTCACCCCCTCCCCTACTACTTGTTTCCGGCCTTCCAAACCGGTTGGCATTTTTCGGATGCAGTACTCCGCTGGATTACTTCAACCTATCTATAATCTGCAGCTCATCTTCGATTCTGGCAGGGTTCTGCTCACAGATATGCCGAATTAGTTAACCCGTTAGCTGGCGAGGTGTATTCTCCCTGCAAGAGACATGATAACTATCCTTCGGATAGACGCCATGAAGCTATAATTCTAAAGCACACTTCCGGGATGCTGAATCCATGCCCCCGCGTTCCAACAAATCCACATGGACGAGCATCTTTGGTCCTTTGGCATCCACAACCTTGTATGTATGCCTTGATTCGAGCCAAATTCCGGCAATTCAACACTTGAATACCACAAGCCATGTGGGCTTGCATCATGTTTTGTCCGGAGGGTTGGAAATGGCACCATTTTCCATGCCTGTTCTCTGCTCAGTCCACCAATGCGACGGCTGGACCACACGACTGGGTCGTCAAGCATTGACACTGCTTTGCTTGGCCGTAGCCAATTCGGCCAAGCATCTATGGCCAAATTATCCAATACATATGGGCATTCAAAGTACAACTCCCTCCTATATGGCAGCGGTTCCTCTTCCCCGCGTGAGTATATTTCTCTACTACAAGGTTCATATTACAACACTTAGGGTTTTGGTTATGATGATGCTTGAATCGGTATTCTATTCGTACCATTGTCTACCTGCATGCATATTTCATGCAGCGCAGCAACAGAGCCACAACTGGGGCCAAAATCGACATGCTACCTGGGGAGCTGTGCTTCATCGGGGTTGGGTGGTTTAACTGTGTATACGTGACGCACGGCACCAACTTTGATCTGTTTTCAATCTCAGAAACGGACCGTGCTCGTATAAATTCAGCCACCATTAGGCCATGTCGGCCCAGCTGGGAAGATTTGTACGGGGCTAGCTCTCCCCGTGGCTTTACCGTTTCATATCACCCCTGCTATATTCTCTATGACTGTTAGGCGATTATACCTAGGCCCGTGGAACGGCCTTCGGTGGACGAGAGAAGAGTCGTGACAGCACGCGGGCTGAGGATTTGCTAACACGGTCGACAATGACTTCAGGGTTAAGGCTGTTTTATCATGCTTTTTGAATTCTTGGTACCCAAGGTGGCGGCCTTTTCTTCGACGAGGCAAGCATGGGGGGTAACAGCAAACAATGAACTAAATTGTCAACAGGTACGACTAATTGGTAAGCTATACAACATGATAACCACACATTTGGGATCGTAGGGAACTTACCTTGTAGGTGTGCAAGGTATGGATATTTAGACGTTCTCATGGGTATACCATTCAGGTACTTGAGTTCGTGCATTATTCGGAGCTCGGATACTTTCTAAGGGGAGGGTAGAATATACTACTCTGACAGCATCATGCCCGCATAGCGTCGGACGTTACTGGAGTAGAAGAGTGTGTTCGAGATAGTTGGTCGCCATAGACAAAAGACCCGGACACGAATGCCGTAGCACTAGTGTCTAGACAAGCTTTTAGGGGCACATAAGCATGCGTATCTGCACTGAAGAAAACAAGCCGGCAGAGGGAGCGAGGAGCGAAGTCCGGTTTACCTTCTCGATGTGGCCGACAAACTAACTAACAGAATACCCCGAACTTAGAAGATCGGGGCAGTTCCGCTTGTGCTGTGGGGCTCAGCTCGACAACACTCTGCGAAGAATCAGACCATTTCAAGTGATGAACCAATCCTTTTCTGCGGGCTCAGCCGGAGCCCCTTCAGCTTTGTCATATCATGAATACCAATAGACTCCTTCGGGTCACGAGAGATAAACACCGGGTTCCAGCCGTATGGTTATGACGTTTCGGGTTGTCCCCAAGCCACCATTGTAACCCGAAGCTAGGTAGTCGTATCGAGCTGTTCATGGTGGAGGATGGATCTTGACCTGTCGAACCAATTGAGGGCATTGGCCCGATATGCTCACGCGCTTTTGCTGCTGCCGGAAATAAAGCAAAAATGAAAAGCTGGTAGAAAATACTCTGATAACCCGGTTTTGTCACGTTGCGCGTTCAAACCTCGATGTGTGATGATCCGCATATGCAATATCTATGCAGACAGGTGGCTTGTGTCCCGAGCGGCACAGCAAGCAGGCTGGGCTCTGTTGGTCAGCATTTCATGCGGGTGCTCTTGCGTACAGCGGCCATGAGCCGTCTCACGTGAGGCTCCAATTAGCAAATGTATCGAGAAGATTCCACCATTGGGCAATGTGGACGGGATGAACACCCCCCCCTGGTGTGCGCCGATCGATGCTGCGTCCTGTTTTATTGTAAGTAGTATGCATGCTTGTATTGTCCATCACGTAGTCACGTGCAATAGAAAACCTGCGCCTGATTATAGTACGTCGAACTACCTAGGAATAAGTAGCAAGGATGAAGCTATCGTGACATCCATGCACCAAGACAGAGTATATAAAACCGTTGATATACTCACTGCCAGAAACCGACCGCAATGAATGGGTTCTCAAGTATAGTAATAAAGATAAAAACGAGAAAGGGAGTAGTCTACCCTAGAGGACGACGGCAATATACCGATGCCTCCTATCCACAAAACGCATCAGCAATATCTAAATACATCCATGCAACCGCACCTGAAATGGCAAGATGAAATACGTGTGGTACCAGGCTGTACTGTAGATTATGATCTGTTATCGCCCGTGTGACTGGTGATAATTGGAAAATGTCCACCTTTTTTGAGCATGTCGATGGCCCGCCTCCGTCCGAAAACAAGACCTATTAATTTGAGCGAAGTTGATTTTGGCCGTGTTCAATACTAGCTGTAAGAGGAACGAACTAAAATAGGAGGGTATTCCATTAGGAACCTGATTGTACGACAGTAAGTAAAGCAACATATACCCAACCTCCTACTTATTCCAACAGGAGCTTGTAAGCGGAAAATGGGAAACGAATCATTGGGCATCAATACGCAAACTGCAACGCTAATCTAGGTTAGCTACATATACTGTACACGTCCTCAAAAACGGTGATCCTTTCTCTATTTTTACGAGATAATTGTATTTCGAATCCGAGTGAGCTAGTCTGCGACTTGGCTGCTCGAATCGGTGGCTTCGAAGCTGATATCCCTGCAATCCTCATCGAGATGATGCCCTAACCACATATAATACTTGCCTTTCGCATTCGTCCCACCATTTCACCAATCATCGTTCCTCTACCTGCGTCTCCCCCAGTTCAAAAGACTGACTCCATGCGGCATGCCCTCCAAGTCCCAACCCTATTTCCCCACATGGCGTAAGGGTAGGCAGCCTGGCTTGCTGAGGGCAACTCTGTCTGAGTGTACATGGTTTTATCGACGGGGTCCGCGTTTCTCACGAGGCTAAAGGATGCATGCAAGAGCTATAACAGGTCACAACAGAATAATGGCCACATCGTCACCAACCAGCCAACCTAACGCCTTCGCCCAGACCTAGGCTGAGAGACGCCCGAGGTTAGATCGAAACATGAAGGCAAATCGGTCCTCTCCGCGCCCATGTACACCTCTCTATGAGCTCATAGCAGAATGACCTACAGCTGCCAAAGACAGCCTCGTGTATGATTGGATACTCAGCATTGTACAGAAGGGCTTTCTGCAGCCAACAGTAGGCCACACGCACAAGACAAGGATATCGCCGGGCCGGCTTTTGACAGGTAACGTTCGAAATTCTCTGCTCCTCGGATTGATGCTTGGCTGACTTGGCCGAACGTCTTGACTGCCCTAGCGAGATACAACTTGCTCTATACTTTCTTATACCTAGTTCCCTACATACCGTTAGAAGGGATGTGCTACCAGAGAGAGAAGAACCCCCTCCCCCCTCCTTCTCTTGCCTGCTTGCAGGACTGTTCCAATATTTCCTTATTTTAGGATCCAATTTTCAGGCTTTGGGACCGATCCTTCAGGATACCTGGGCGAAGCTGGGGTAACGACGGGTTAAAATGATAAGACTATCCCGGCAAGCCTCCGGCGACTGCTTTGGTTATCGCCAAGGAGGGGGATGATGCCTTGTAAGGCGTCGTTGAAGCTCGGTACTTATGTATTTGCTCCAAGAGATGGGGGCTAAAAGAGGGCATGGGCGATATACAGGGTTTGATCATTCACATGAAGGCCTCGGCGTGGCATGCCAATTTGAGCGTAATAAGATAGCCCAGATAGTCACTCTATCAGGGCGTATGATTGGAAGTTCGAAAGTTAAACAAACCACGCGGCGCCCATGCCAATATTACCTATTCTGTTGTCATTAGACAGGGGCACGCGATCACACCATCGAATAGATGGCTAGCGGCACACATATCTTCACACAGACACCCTCTCTCCTAATTCATTATACAAGTATTGGCATGAGAGATTTCCACGGTGTGTTGTGGTTGGCATCACGGACATGACAAGCGTCGTGGTTCGGCTCAGCGTGATTCGGCTCAGCGTGGTTCGTTTGTGACGAATCTCTCTGTCAAAGACACATCCTTCTTCGACAATGCTCTTTATCTTACCCAGAATGTATCTTCTTGAATCAAGCTTGGGGCCATATTTGCATGGATACAAAATTCAGAGTCATTGCCAATGATAAGCACGATACCTACCCCAAGCCATGTCAAATTCAAGAGTCCTTGACTACAAGAGACAAGCCCTCTGATAATGAATGTAAGTTTTTAGTGGCTTGGTACTGGGCTCACACAAACGCTCACACGGGTTAGAACCGAGTTCTAAGTATACCAGACCACTAAAACATAAGGTGTCCCTAGTTTATGGCAGGGCTGTATCTTATATGCCCTCCCTACGGACAGTCCGTCCAGGTATGCCTATATGTGGTAAGGGCTTTGTTGTACCAGTAATGATATCAATATGGACTCCATGAACAGAAATGGACGCACTCGCCGGGTTTCCAGCTTTGTAACGATATAGGTACGAACTATCGCTAATACTTGATGATTTAGGTAATAGGGATGGACGCATAGGATCGAGATTGCTGAGGTTTAACACCGCCTCGCAAACACTCACATAATATCTCCTATTTCAACGCATGAACACAAAGTAGAAAACTCTCTTGTGGGCCCGGGAAGGAAGGGAAAGGCATAATCGACCTACCCTACCCATATAAGCGTTCCTGTTTCTCCGAGGTGAAGCTCGCCATTACCAGGAATATGGCCAAACTGCGTTTCTGTTGGATAAGATGATCTGCCTACCTAGCCTAGAAGGGATGTGGCGTTCTGTATGACTAGCAGAAAACGTGCCGTGTTCCCGACAGTTTCCAAAACTCGACCACTCCAGTGTTCTCACACGCACTCACACGCACACCCACAGTGACGAGATAACCTGCATGCATGGCCGTAACTCTTTCTCCTGGAGTGGTGACATTGCTGTTGCTAAGTGTGAGTTTACTTGGTAACTTATCAAGATGCAGATTTCCCTGCAGAAAGTGTGTCGACATGAGGAAGAACAAACGAAGAACATCACAGTTACTGAGGGAACTTGCCGACATTACAAACTCACATCTAATGGCCTAGATAGCCCTTTCCCTCTTGGTCAGGTTCATATCCATACTACTTGTCAGAATTTCAGCATATAGGTGCTTGCATTACAGAAATACTTCCCATGGCTGCTCCGTTTCTCTGAAGAACATTTTGATAATACAGAACAAAGTGACAACCACGAGATCTGAACCTAATATATATCTCGAAGCCGAAGATGGAATCGCTGCCTCACTTCCACTGGCGGCTGTGACAAAAGACGAATTGCCAAGATCAAAAAATACATCTCAAAGAGTTACGAACATGGCCTCTATCACGTACTACACTACTTACACTTTAGATGATGGCTATGCCGGTTCAAACTTTTCGTGTGCTACCATCGAACGTAGTACCTAGACGATCTCTATCTTACCACCCACATTCTTAGCCATACTTCACTTACACAGTAGTTGCCTAGGCACCCTATTCCGACGGGGTAACCAGCGGGGACGTAAACAATTCATCTCAGAGAATATGCTGCACCAGCAGATAGATAGAAAAACGATATTATGCGCACTATATGATATTGTAGGTATGTTGCGACGAACCAGTAACCATTAATTTGTACCCATCGGTGAAAGACAAAGAGCCAGGGTTGTCTACCGCATTGCTGCTTTATCACCTCCAAATAACTTACTTACTAACCTACTGTGTACACCTTAAATATGCTTGCTACAGATGTATGTAGGTAAGGTAGGTACGTAGCATGTTATTGACCGATAGAAGGAGGTCCTTCACGCTGGCCTGTGCCCTCGGCCGCTGCTGTACTGTAACGGTAGGGGATGGAATGGTCGGTAATTGCGAATTTTAGCGTACCACGGCTTTTAGCTCCCCTTAGCCATCTTGGTGCACCCACTCTCCCACACGGCTACCTACCATTTTTTACCCTGCAGAAAGTTAGTACGGTTACCCCGCGTTTGGGCCGCAGAAGGGAACCTGTAAGCTAAGCAGACACGGCTAGATACTGTATGCTGCACCTGTGTTGTACGGCTTACATCGATATTACCTACTGAAGCACTTCCCATCGCACCTCTCTTGATAAGCACCGACGTTCTCTCTACACAGGGGGTGCGGGTACGGTTTGCAAGCTCTTGCCTGACATATTTACCTTGACGCAACTTTGGTAGATGGGTTCATAGGTGGGGGTAATAGACTAGCCTATTATGTAGTCAACATGCTTATTTTGTGTTCTGTACCTGTGGATGTCAAATTAAAACATTTATTTTAATTTTATCATAGATCAGGGGATCGAAAGACATCAGGAAGCTGCAGATCAAGACAGGATAGTATTTAAATTTTGTGATTGATCACAATTGGATTTCTTATGTCTATACCTAGTGCTGACAAACCTACTGGGGTTAGGTATCTACATACAGTGAGTAGAGAGACTTACAAGGACTAAATGAGTGGTCAACATAACTCTGCTTTGACAATTTCATTTCTCCCGTTGAGTTGATTGCTGCGGTGCTCCTGAAACAACTAATACATTTGGGGCTGGTTAGTTGTATCAAGTACTGGCAACCTACCTAGTACCTACCTCCTGGAAACGCCCAATGGCAGTTACTGCTGTCCATAGGCCAAGTGTGCCCAACTAACCATACGCTACCAAGCAGTTTCCCCCTCCAAAGGCTGTTCGCCCTGTGTGCCTAACCTTGTAGCACCCCTCACATGTTACAAGTTACTGCTTTTGAATAAAAACAGAGGGGCCGAACTGACATCACACTCACTCACAGCCAGGCAGAAAATCGCAGTTGAACGATTGAGGGTTGGGGGATTCAATAAAGGGACCTGATAAATACGCAGTAAATAAATTACTCTTGATCATGGCTGAGAATACGGGCTCAGCCGCCACCTCCTATTCGACGGACCCCGCCTTGTACATCTACACATCCCTGACCGCGGGGTCGTCACACATCGTGACAGCCACGTCGCGTCTCGAGACCATCTTGCGCGCCAACAGGGTGCCCTTCAAAGCCCTCGATATCGCGACCGATGAGAAGGCTCGCATGATATGGGGGCGGAGAGCTGGCAAGGATGCGAACGGCCGCGTGCGCAAGTTGCCTGCCCTTATACAGGAGGGCTTTGTGTTGGGTGTAAGTCGTTTCGATCCAACTCCTACGTCTCGCCCTCGCTCTTGCTCTCCAGTTGTCTCGTCCTGGTCATTGTTAGAATAGCTACCTATTTTGCCTTCGACAAAACAACTCCTTACCTCCCCTTTCGAGGTGTACCCTCACAGCTGCTAAGTTGAGGGAACCGAACCAACCGAACTGTCTTGTGCTAATATTTCGCCTTAACCATAGGATCTAGTAGAAATCGAAGAATGGAACGAATACGGCGAATTAAAACAGAATGTTAAGATCTACTATGATGACTTCACGATACCGCCTAAGAGCCAAGCACAGGCACCCGTGGCCATGAGACCACTTAACCAGCCATTCCCAACCTCGGGCGTTGCACCTTCTACTACCTTGTCTGCCGCCAAACCCACAGCAACATCAACAAGCGCACCGGCTCCACCCCCAGCCCCTCCTCTACCTACCGACAAAGACAAGACCAAGATCCCGCTCTCATCGCCCACAGCCAATGAGGGCACAGCAACTAAGAAAACAACAGCGAGCGCCCCGACGCCTAACCGTAGTCTCGCCGAGGAAGCAGCCCAGAAAGCGAAGAAGGTCCAGCTAGAACGGCTGCGAGAGAAGGTTCATGGAAAGAAAGATGCTTCTACCACTCCCAAAGACAAAGAAAACGAGAAGCTTGGTGCCGCTCCGACTACGTCTAAGAAGGAGGGGGAGACCGAAGCCATTAGTGAGAAGATGAGCGATCTGAAAATCGCTAGCGACGCGAAGAAGGCGGATGAGGAGAGTAGTGAGGATGAAGAAGATGACGACGACGAAGAAGAAGAAGAAGAAGAAGAAGAAGAAGAAGAGGATGACGACGAGGATGAGGATGAGAATGAGGATGAGGATGATGATGAGGAGGATGATAACGAAGAGGGTGAAGATGAGAATGAGAAAGACAAAAAGGAAGTGAAGAAAGAAGAAAAAGAAAAGGAGAAGAACTGAGCGAGATAGGTGCTGAGTAATCTGCCCTCTCACCACTTATCCATCTTTTCCTATATTCCTTCATCCCCCTTCCTACGTACTTACCAGGTGGGTGAGATTTGACCTTGTGTCTGTTTAGTCAACATCCTGGAAGAGAGGAGTTGATGGGTCGGTTAGGGGGTCGACCGTAGTAATGGTAAGTAGGTAACTATGGGAGTCCCACGTTGCTTCGCAAGTTGAGAGATATCATGTTAGTATAGCATCGGCCATCCATCTACGCGAAGATGGAGAATATGAAAAAGATATTGAATCAAACTAGGTGTCTGCGTAGAGCCTGAACGCTTTCCTTGAAAGTAATACTCTATCCATTGCGTTCCTTAATTCAGGTATTATCATACATTTATGTCACGCTGTCAAGGTCAAGCCTTCATTCAAAATGCTTATTTACTCCCTCATTCATCTTACTCTTAATTTAATTGGATTTGATTCTAATACAAACCCTCGTCATCACTAGCACTTGGGTTCTGGAACTGAGCAACAGCCTTGCCTTTCCCTTTATCTCTCGCCCGTCCATTGAGACTGCCGAAACTAGCGTATCGATCGGCATCGGCACCAGCATCGTCATCGTAATTTTCATCTTCTTCATCGCTAGACGTCATGGCAATAGCTTTCCCTTTCCCCTTACCTGCTACTACGGCTTTGCCTTTGCCTTTGCCGTTGCCGGACTTGGAAGACGGTCTGTAGCTACTATCAAAAGTATCAGACTCAAGAGATGCCAACGACTGCTTCTTCTTGTCTTTGTCCTTTGCGGCACCCTCAAAGGTCGCCCGCACGTGTTCGTAGTGTGACAGTTCGCCGGCGCTGACGCTGGGGATGAGCTCCCTGTTGGCGTCCAGAAAGTCCTTCTCGGTGACCATAACGGCGATGTCCTCGGGTGTGGCGTAGTGGTCGAAGAAGTTGGCCGTGGAGATGGGGTGGTCTGCCGGGCGTGTCGCGTTGAGGGCCTTGATCTTGGCGTCAACGGCGGCGGCCTGCCGCGTCACTGCCTTGAGCATCGCGTCGCTACACAGCGCGTAAAAGTCGGCACCTGTGTAGGTGAACGGCAACTTCTCCGCGACAGCTGGTAATGAGACGGAGGGATGGATATTGAACCTGTAGAAGTCAGAATGTTAATATTCGGCTCATTTCCTTAGAGTTTTAAAAGTGACGCAGACAAATAAAAGAACTTACTTCCTTGTCAATGCCTCCATGATCTTCAGCTGCTTTTCGTGTGTATCGGAGACACCCAAGTAAAGCATCTTGTCGAATCTACCAGGGCGCAACAACGCTTGGTCGAGCAAGTCTGGTCGATTGGTGGCGCCGATAACAAACACTCCGCCTCCTCCGTCGTCACTACCGGACATGCCGTCCAGTTCAGCCAAGAGCTGTGAGACAATGCGGTCCATGACGCCGCCACTGTCGCCTTGGTTTCCTCTCTTGGGCGCTACCGAATCCAGTTCGTCGAAGAACACGACGCAAGGACGAGCGTCGCGCGCACGCTGGAAGACCCGCCGAACGTTGGCTTCTGACTCGCCAATGTACATATTGAGCAGTTCTGGGCCTTTGACACTGAAAAAGTTTAAGCTATACTCTGTGGCGATGGCCTTGGCAAGGAGGGTCTTGCCCGTCCCAGGAGGACCGTAAAACAGGATGCCAGACCGTTTCTTCATGCCCTTGGCGAACAATTCCGGCCGTTCGAGAGGCAGCTGGATAGTCTCCATGACGGCCTCCTTGACGTTGTTAAGTCCACCAACATCATCCCAAGTCACGTTCGGGATCTTTGGAGCTCCGATGGAATCGGCGAAATTCTTTCGTGCTGCCTCAACTGCCACTTCGAAATCGGACTTAGTCAACGATCTTGCCGAGGGCCCGCCAGCAACTTGAATATCGCGAATGGTGATGTCCGTCTCTTGGTTGGATTGCTTCTTTGACAATGCCCCAAGGCGCGAGTCTCGGGCAACCATCGCCCTCTCTACTACATCCACTAAGTCGCCTGCAACAAGAGCTGCAGTCTTGAGAGCCACACCACTGAGCTCCACATCAGGTGCCAGGGACACTCCTCGACTATCTATGATGGAACGCAAGATACCCTCACGTTCGCCTTCATCAGGAGCCGTCATCTCGATCTCGTGCGTGAAGAGTCCTCGTACTCCGTCTGGCACTTTATCCACCTCGGTTGTGGTAGCGATCAAGACTCTGGCATCAGCCAGAATTTCTTTTACGGCTGTTACCATTCGATCTGCTGTCAAGGCCTCGACGTGTCGAATAAGTAGAGAGCAGCATTCTGGCCCACAGCTCATCGCTCGATCTGCCCGTGCTTTCAGGAAGCCCTCCGTCTTCACATCACTGCCGCCTGCCCCACTCTCGTTAACAATGTCGTACGCATCGATGGTGAAAGTGTGAAGTCCAATATCCGAAGAGGCGTTCTTCGCCACAGTCGCTTTGCCGATATTACGCTGCGTTGAGACGAGTAGAATCGCCACTGGCGGCATCTTTAGGTGTATTGCCCGCTTACTGGTGGCAGCTGCCATCAGTTCCCTCAATCTTCTTCTGCGAGGCGACACGAACTTCTGAGGAGGCTGTGAGATGGTAGAAACCTGCATCGTGGAGGCAGGCCTGGGTGATTCTTCGACACCGAGATAGAATGGCCAGGTACTGTCCTTTGTACCAGGGAGAAAGCACGTCGTGCTGCCAGATTGCGCGATTTGCGTTGACGCTGTGTTCACGCACGCAACGGAACCCCATACATCTTCTTCATCCAAGTCCTCGTTTTCGGATTTTTGTCGCACGATGTGGCTTACACGGAACCAGGCAACAGCGTCTGCTTTAAACCCTTTGCTGGACAATGATTTCCCTGAACCTGCAATGGCCAATAAATCATCAACGGCAAGTCCATCATTCGAGCCTACGGTTTCCTGAAGTGCTCTACCCAACCCCGTATCTATGGGCACAGCTATCAGGTCGCCGGTCTTCACAATGCGCAAGCTCTTGGCGAAATGGCTCTTTAAACCACCTAGTATCGCTGTTTGTAGTGCTTTCTCGGAAGAAACAGGAGTTCGAATTTGTTGTATTGTCACATCTCTGGCATAGGGTGGACGAGATGCGCCGGTTATCTTAGCTTGCCCAGGTCTCGGGGGATAGGCGTGCCGTTTTAGGGGAGACAGGCGAACATAAGGCGTATTTTCCAGGTTCGCAAGCAAGAGTGGTGACATGTGTACTCCCGGTCCACTTGGCTTTTGAATCTGAGATTCAAAGAACGACAATCGTCGACCTCGAGGCTCATGTTTGGAACTCGGAATTCTGGTCATGGGTCGGCGAGAATAACCATCTGGTAGTCCAAAGATCTTGGCAGGTCGCCAGCTCGGCTCTTTGTCCAGCTGCTCGAAGCTTCCCAACCCAAACAAGCCGCCGCCATTCACCGGGGGCTCTTCAGCTGCTTCAACCCGCACCCAGTCCCCTGAAAAGCAACCAATCCGCGTCAACGAATTGATGTCGACAAATACGAACGCCTCTTCGTCGTCTTCAGCAGTCGGTTTAGGATGGAGCAAATCGGCCGGAATTGAATTAAGCAGCCCTTGTGCCTTAAAGAGGCGGCCTTTAGGGCGATCAAGGCGCGCTGTGGTGGCTGTAAAGCTTGAGAACACGGATCCCGGCGTTTGTATCCCGCTGGTTTTCCTGCCACGCCCGATGGTCCCTATAGTCATAGGCGTTCCCGGTTGCATCGTAGATATACCACTCGCATTTGTCGTGGGTAAGGTGGGCATTGAGAGGGAAATCATTTCATCCATGGAGTCGTCCGACAAGTCGTCCTCATTTTCGACCTCAGATACTTCAGTCTCCGTTTCTGTAACAAGGTCCGAGGTATCGTTCTGAGCGTCAGTTTTGTAGCGATCTTCAGCGGCAGAGTAAAATTGGTCGTTGGCGGTATCCTCGTCATCGTGATTCGCACCATTAAGCGCTTGGGCCGAGGCAATGGCAGCACGGTCTTGCTTGGACTGAGAATGTCCGCGCGTCAAGATAATTTTTGTGGTGGGAGCTAGGATACCCTGAGCTACAGGTTCGCATAGCATTACCTTTGCAGGGTTGGGGGGTACGTGTGTTATAGGATGGGGCGGTAACGGTAAGGGGAATAAATCACCATTGTGTATAACTTTTAAAGTCCCTAATGCGACACGTAGAGCAGCGGCAAGGCGCTCCGCAGGAGTCTTAGGTGCCGCGTGACCTTTTCCCTTATTAGTTGGGTGATCTCTGAAGAAAGTGCCCTCGCCATTCTCTAGCCTTTTAACGAGCTCACTCTCGAGATGAACAAATACGGTATCAAGAGTTATAGCCGCTACATCTAGGACATGTATCTCAATCCCACTTCTACTATGGCTCGATAACTTCGACGGCGCAATTTGTTGGAGAGTTGTCGCAAAGTTCTGAAGGGCTAAGGAGGCAGGAGAGAACTGGACGGTAGAATGGGCTAGGGCCGTTGACTTGGTAACGGGTACGACTGTCCAATTTGTTCGATGGGGAGTTGCGTTGGGAGCCCATGGCGCAATGGCTACGTGGTGAACTTGGGAGCCGTAGTTCTGGTCGACCTCGTCGGACTCTGCAAGGTAATCAGACTTGAGAACATGGAGGGGTAGACTTGGTCAAGAGGCGACGTACCACGTGGTTGAAGGTGAGGAAACAAATCAGCAAAAAGGTCGTCAGACAAGATGCCTACATCCCCTCTCACATGGTCGTCCAGGACCAGTCGTGCTGAGATAGGAGGTTTATCCTCTCTCCGTCTTCGTCTCGGTCTAGACCTTCGAGGTTTATCCAGCACGCGACTTGGAATGGCCATGGTCGCCATATCTCATGCACCTTACCGCCTCCCCGGCCGACTGATTGTCTAGCTTAAGTCGCAATGCGCCGGGTCAATTCATCAGAGGTTATGGCCGTGAAACATATGAATTACTACCCATTGGACGACAGACTCTAAGGCTTTGAAAGACAAAAGAGGCTGCTCGAGTCCCTTCCTACAAGACTCGACGTGAATGACAGTGGGAGGGGCGTGTCAAGATGAATGAATACCAATACTAGGGAATGCGCGAAGCTTCGGCTTTGCTTTACCCGTCCTAAGGTGGTGAGAATTGGCCGAAGTGGCAGGGGCAGGTTCGGCCGAGGCATCTATCTAGTACAGCATATAGGCGTAGAGTAGCGCCGTAACCCCTAACTTAGGTAGGTAGGGGCGGTGTACGGTAAAGCTCGGAGCTTGGAGTCTGTGTGGAGAGCCATGTGCCCGGGGCAGCATCGATGTTATCGCTATTTACATGCACGCTGAAGATAGTGGCTCTATTTATGAGGATCTGTTCCAACTTTTGAAATACTCGTGGATATCCTATTTTACTTCAAGAGTTACCTAGGTTAGGTGCTCACGTTTAATCTTGCCAATTCAAGCATATATCTACGAGCAATTAGGCATCCCTCCTTGATGTTACAATTCACTACCCGCGTCGCGAACGGTACGATTCCTTCCAGGGCCTGAGCAGCAAAACCGTAATGCTACTTTCAATACGGCAGTCTCATGCAATTGCATTTCCCTTCAAGGGAGCAGGGCCACTTGTCACGGGGACAGTGATCTTCCATCAGGTGGCAAGCGGCGTCATCTTCATCAGCTATTGAACAGTCTCCAAGAGGGTACGGCATACAGCAGTACCGTCGTCTCACATGCAAATCTTGGCACAGAAAAATAACAAAGAGCCCCACGCTTCAAATAGGGGCTCGGTGCAGGTAATGAATATATAGAGATCTTGAGCAATTTACAGTACTGTTGTCTTCAGATAGGTCGTCTGTCTTGGATTATATATAAAGACTGTCTTGCTATGTTATGTAATGAGTGACATCAAGTATACAATCTGCAAGGTGTAGGTGGGTAGCTATGTAGGTTAGAGAGGTCTAGTACGGCCACTATTAAGGGCCAGGGGAACTGGGCAATTTCCAAGTTCCTGAGACCGCAGTTATCGATGATGAGGTCACACCCTGCTTCTCTAAACTTTCTTTTGAAGGCCAATATCCACCGGCCTAACCTACCTAACCTAGCTTACTACTCTTATCCCCCATTTCTCTTATACTAAAATGAAGCGCTTAAAAGTGATATCCTATATGTATGCTCTGTCAACTTCCTAAAATCCACAGCATACAGAATGGGCCAAGTCACCGGGGATGGCGCAGTGGAAGCTGCGTCGCATCCCTCCGATACGATCGTTGCGACAACCGCCGCCGAGTTCGTTCACCAGTCCGAGAAACTATCGCTTGAGAAACCTCTAAACCCCGACAACCCAAGATCGGTCGCTGTCGAAGCCCAATTTATTACGCCAAAAGACGCCGTCATAGTGACTGCAGATGGCAACCGCTTACCTCCCGTGCCTCTTCGAGAGGCTTACAAGCTCAACATCTTGAAGGAAAAGTTGGAGGAAGAAAGCGCCGGACTGGGGACTGAGCGCGCAAAAGCCAACCTTGAACACGCATCCCAAGACAGGGATGCCCGGGGAAAGTCGATGTCTGGGCTCCTTTCAAAGTTGGACCGTCGCGTAAATGCTGAAGCTTCGAAACGGCGCCCCGGAGGTTCAAACATATCAATGCCCCAATCACATTTTTCCACCCATCCCCTTTTCCCGGCCCTTCCACTATACGGTCCTCCATCCTTACTTCGAAACCTTCAATGCTGGGTATTTCGCGTCTCGTCTTTCTTTTTGAGCGCTGCATTCCTGGCTGTAATTGTGCTGGGGGCCATGTTCACGAGTATACCTACGGTATGTAACAGGATATGGATGCGCTTGACTTTTAGAAATCCCGACGCTTCGAGGGTTTTTTATGAGGAAGAAATACGTCGAAGCCGCGTGCGAAAAGAGCAGGAAAGGTCTTGGAAAAGACGGAGATCGATAAGTTGGCGCGATGGCGGCCAGGAGTGTGCCATGGGCGACGAGGGAGACGAGGGCCACGGGGGGTTTCTTCCCTCTGAAGGTGGACCGGATCCCGTTATTTGCGATGTGGGATACTATGCGCGTCGTGTTGGTCTAGATATGGAAGAATTCCAAGTGCAGACAGAAGACGGCTTCATTATCGACCTCTGGCATATCTACGACCCACGAGAATATACGAGGCGGGACGATGCCGACAGGTCTGATCGGGGGCCGACTGTTTTCACGAGTCAATCCCGAAAGCGGCTCAAAGATCCGTCCCGGCCACGCAAGTTCCCTGTTTTGCTGATGCATGGTCTGCTTCAGAGCTCTGGAGCATATTGTTCCAATGATGATGACTCGCTGGCTTTCTATCTCTGCAAGTCCGGCTTCGATGTCTGGTTAGGCAATAACAGATGCGGATTTAAGCCAAAGCACGTGCTGTTGGACTACTCGGATCCTCGCATGTGGTGTTGGAACATTCGGCAGATGGGCATTTTAGACTTGTCCGCCCTTGTTTCACGAGTCCTTGCCGAAACTGGGTTTGAAAAGATTGGCTTGATCTGCCATTCGCAGGGCACGACGGAGACTTTTGTGGCTCTCGCAAAAGAACAACGCCCAGAGCTCGGGGAGAAGCTCACCGTGTTCTGTGCTCTCGCTCCGGCGGCTTACGCGGGCCCGTTAATCGGCAAAATGTATTTCAAGTTCATGAGGGTGATATCACCGAGCCTCTTCCGCCTAGTGTTCGGCATTCACGCATTTATCCCTATCATGATGACGATGCATTCCATCTTAAACCCTCGCATTTACGGCTGGCTCGGATACACTGTGTTTTCCTTTCTATTTGATTGGACAGACTCACGTTGGGACCGTGGATTAAGGAACCGTATGTTCCAATTCGCACCTGTTTATGTCAGCGCTGAGTCTATGCGCTGGTGGCTCGGCAGAGAATGTTTTGCCAAACATAAGTGCATTCTGTCTACTAAAGAGGAATGGCGGTCTGAAGAGAGAGAGGATAGAGAAAGCGAGACAGACAATCATCATGCTGCCTCCCATAATCCGACCCATCCGAGGGGGGGACCTATTCCGTCAAACATGTCGACTGATCGACCAAGGCGGATGCTCAAAGGATCGACTGCGTGGTATAACGAGCAAGCCCCCCCCTTTGCCTTGTGGGTAGCAGGGAATGATCATTTGGTCAACGGAGAGAGGCTGCTGCGGCGGTTTGAGCGAGGCAGAGAGCCGAACGTCAACGTGGTCCACAGCAAGGTCATCCCTGAATATGAACATCTAGACGTCATATGGGCGATGGATGCGGTCGACAAAGTATTCAAGGAAATACGAGAAGTACTGTGGAAAACCTGCAATGCGAGAGATAAGTGTAGGGTGCCTACAGGCTGCGAATCTGTGCCTGCTTGGGTACGCCCAAACCAAACGGCGGATCTTGAAGAAGCCGATCAGTCAAGCAGTGACTCGACGTAATATGGTTAAGTTACTATCAACGATGTTACGAGACCGGTTTAGGCAACGGCGATTTTCGAACAAACTTATATAAATATGGATCTTCGGCGTTCGGGTAGAGCACCTCACCTATGAGGCTATGAGGCATATTCATGCATAGATAGACGGAGTGGTAACTCCTATCCCGTGAGAGTTGAGAGCGTACAACCTACATAAGATAGATAGTACTACATACATAGATAAAGTTATAGATCACAGCATTGCGATGTATCAAGTGCTCTTTCTGCCTTTTCCTCATAAAAGTGCAATATACAGCATACGATGCGATGTCTCTTCGGCTCATCCCCTTCATTTGCCGAAAGCGGTTACCGGTGTAACTGTCTGGGTTGTTGCACGATTCAGCACTTACAAATACGTACATAGTACTGGCCGCTAGTACAGAATACTGTATAGCGTCTCCCATCTTTCCCCACACTTGACGGAGTTACCGGTGTTGCCTCGTCCCAGCTTCGGTTAGCTTGACCCGGGGCCCCCCATGTGCGAGTGAGACGCGAACCCGTTGCAAGCCGGTGTGCCGGGAATCAGCTGAAGCTCACAAATTGATTGCTTCTTTGGCCCCTATCCAAAGTGTTGAAAGGGAATGCCACTCAGAAATACAGTTGAACGCTGTTCGAGACGAGTACAGCGTACATACTTGAGGAGCTTGTCAACGGCGAGACGCCATTTTCAAACGCAACCCCCAGCCACCTCTACACCGTATTGGTCCAGTCCTTTGGGATCAAGCAACAGCACCAGTAGCATCACTACGACAGCGTTTTTACCATGCCTGTGAAGCCAGTGTATGAGACCATCGACATTCCCGAGGTCGACTTGTGGACGTATCTCTTTGAGAGAAAGGATAAACCCTGGCCCGACGACAAAGGTAACTAACTAACCCAGCTCATTTCTCACTTCACTCATGGGCCAAGATCTCGGTTTCTACAGGAACAGCAGGAATAGTCGAATCAGCATGTAGCAACTGACCAGCTCCTAGAGATATACATAGACGCGGCCACGAAACGCTCTTACACGTGGCTGCAAACAAAGAACACAGCTATCGAGTTTGGCCGTGGGCTACGCTCGCAATGGGGGTTCAAGAAGGGGGACGTGCTGGGCTTCTTCAGTCCTAACAACGTCGACTATGCGCCTGTCTTCTTCGGCGTGCACTACATAGGGGGCGTGGCGAGCACCGCCAACCCGACCTACACGGCTAAGGAACTTGCCTTCCAGATGAAGGACTCGTGCGCCAAAGGCATCGTTACACAGCTGCCCATGCTGCCGGTTGTGCGCGAAGCTGCTACCATCATTGGACTGCCAGAAGACCGTATCATTATTCTCGGTGACACCCGTGATCCGAGCGGCAAGCTCAAGCACTTCACAGAGATTAAGAGCACGGGCATCCTGTCGGCATTGCACCTAGGCCACGCCCGAGTCAATCCCAAAACCGATCTTGCCTTTTTGGTATATTCGTCGGGAACAACTGGGCTACCAAAAGGGGTCCAGCTGACACATTACAATATGGTATCCAATATTCTCCAGCTGGATTATGTCGACAGATTTAACGGCTTGTACCACACGGGTGGCTTGGATGGAAAAGGTGACAAGCAATTAGCTATTTTACCCTTCTTCCATGTTTATGTGAGTAAGAGATGATCACAAGTCTGTAAGACAGAAGTCTAATGTGAGATACTAATAGGGCCTTACGTGTATCGCACTATCTGGCATCCGAATGGGATTACCAGTGGTAATTCTTCCCAAGTTTGAGCTGGAGAAGGCGTGTCAAGCTATTCAAGAATATGGCATCACATTTGCCTCAGTTCCGCCGCCTGTAGTCCTAGCACTGGCTAAGCATCCGGCTGTCTCGAAGTACGACCTCTCCTCCATCAAGTTTATGAATTCCGGTGCCGCACCCTTAGGCAAAGATCTCGTAGAGATGGTATGGGACCGGTTGATGATCCCCGTCATGCAAGGCTACGGCCTCTCAGAAACCGCACCGACCCTCACAAAAGGCCTCATCGCCGACTGGAAACGGTACAATGGCTCCGTGGGCAAGCTTCTGCCTAATATCGAGGCCAAGATTGTCGATTTGGAAGGGAAGGAGCTGCCTATAGGTCAGGAAGGCGAGCTTTGGGTGAAGGGGCCTAATGTCTTCCCCGGTTATCTCAACCGCCCGGAGCTACAGAAAGACACCTTCAGCCCGTGTGGCTACTTCAAGACGGGCGATATCGGATACTTTGACAACAAAGGCAACCTCTATATCACAGATAGGCTCAAGGAGCTGATCAAATATAGTAAGTATCTATATGAACATACAACATCACCGTCAAACCGTTACTGCATCCTATAGCGGGGCAAATAAGCACCTTCCTCATGAGCACCAAGCTAATACAAGCGCGTAACAACTCAGAGGGCTTCCAAGTAGCGCCCGCCGAGCTCGAGGGCATCCTACAAGGGCACAAAGACATCGCGGATGCTTGCGTGATCCCCGCGCACGACAAGGAGCGCGAGACCGAGGTGCCCCGCGCGTACCTGGTGCTCAAGCCGGGCATACCGCGCGACGATGGCAAGGCGAAGGAGATCGTCGAGTGGCTCGCTACCCGCGTCGCGCAGCACAAGAGGTTGCGCGGCGGCGTGAGGTTCATGGACGAGATCCCCAAGAACGCGAGCGGGAAGCTGCTGCGCAGGGTCTTGAAGGAGCAGGCGAAACTTGAGGATCGTGCGAATGGGGCCAAGTTGTGAGTTGAAGTGAGTGGGGAATGAGTGGGTGGGGTATACAAGATAAGAAAGAATGAACGCGAAGAGAAGAGAGGAAAAGACAAGAAAAGAGACCGGAAGAGATGGATAGGAGAGAGAATAGGAGGAATAAGAAATTAACCTAGTCGTGTATGAGTTAGATTGCTTCGGGCATGTTTACTTGTGTACTTGCATGTATACCCAACGAATGCAAAACTTCGACCGTCACAGAGTTCTCTGCGTTGTTGCCATACTATTTAGAAACAGCCTATAGCAAGTCGTAAAAATGTCTCGTTCATCATACTAAGCTCCTAGGGATGTACGGTTTAAAAGCGTGGTGTTAAAACTTATATTGGATATGTCGCGATCAAAACTCCTCTTAATCTATCATTTGTTCAGGATTTGATGTACATATAAATACAAAGCGCGTAGCGCTCTCATAAGAGTAAATACACATGTCCGCTGGGACACGAAGAGCACCAATATCATAACGCTCTTTCTAATACAAACCCGAATATATGGGGCCACTTCCAACCAGCTCGGATATACGATGAAGGCTGAGGGAGGTCGTCCTAATCTGTGACAGTGAGGCAACCCTGTCTCTGAAAAGTGGTCCAACATTGATGCTCCAAAATGAAGCCCCTGCCCTTAGCAAGTCCATATAGGCCGAATGTTTTATAGGGTCGAGCGCTGGTGTCATGTCGGGACTCAAAACTTCATATCGAAAAAAATCGAATAGACGCTTTTCTCAGCCCAGTTTCTCGCTCTCCTCAAGCAACTTCTCGACCGAGAAGTCACCATCGCCCTTCGCAAATGCCTCGAGCAACTCCCTTTTCTCTGAGTTGCCGCCCTCGCCACCACCATTACCACTAGAACGGGCCTCCTCGGCGTAAAAGCGCTGGAGGAGCATGACGAGCCACTGGGCATCCTGGACCGTGGCACCGCGTCCATCGACCACATTTCCCGCCATGAGGACCACGCCCTGGTTCCCTTCCTCTGACAATCCTTTTCCTTTCCCCTTCTCTGTCTCGGAGCCAAAATCCGCATAATGCGTGACGCTGGTATGCGGCTGCGCCCACTCGCCGCGGGCCTTGTACTCGGCCAGCTGCGTGAACAGCACGGTGCTCGTGCCCGACGCGGCGTCGAATACCCATTGCAGGAAGTGGATCTCGGCACCCTGACCCTCGCGCGGCACGGGAAGCACGAAGTTGGGGTATTGCCGCGCCGTGCGCTCGAGAGCCCGGTACGTAGATGTCGGGACGACGGCGCATAGTGAGTTCTTCTGAGAGGCGTGCCGGAGACGCCATATCGCTGTCAATTCTTTGACGGGCAGCTCGCGCGCTTTCGGCAGGTCGAGTATCTCCGAGAGAGGCTTTATGGTGCCTTGGACCGTTGAGGGGGAGGCTGTCGGAGGCTGTGTCTGCGTCTGTGTTTGCGATTGTGTTGAGGATGGCGATGGTGTAGTAGTAGGCTGCTCGTCGGCGAGCAAAGCATCAAGACCAGGTATCGAAATGCTATCATTCTTCTTCAACTCCTTGATACGGTCGGCGTAGGCAGCTTTCAGCTCGCTAACGTCGCGTAGACCTTCTTCTTGAGCCTTCCGGTCGAGTTTCTCCCGGTACTTTTCGGCGACATTCCGTGGTGCTTGTGTCGTCGCTAGGAAGCGCACGTCGTGCACTTGGGCCCAGCGACGCTGTTGCACTCTGATTGAGGATGGTAAGGTGACGCGCTGGAGGCGGCGCCCCAGGATCGTGGAGAGCCGCGCTGCGACCATTGCTGCGAGGAGGTGTGCCAATTGGTGTTTTATCGTTTGGTGTTCTTTCCTTTCGAATTGGTATAATGGATTTACGTTTGTACAACGACTTTTTCTTGAGGCTCGAAGACCGGTGACGGAGATGCTGACTTATGGCGGGCAAATAATCGTAAGCATATTTCTTATCTTATCAGGGACCTTAAATAGCCGATCTGAAGCTTTCTTTAAGCTTTAATAGAATTGAACAGGCTTCCGTTGCCGCGCAATTTTATACACAACAAGAAGGATTCTGAGAGGTTCATAAAGCGCCTAATATTAGGTCTGTTTTGTTTACTAGTGAATTCAAACTTGCGAAGGTCTACGTGTAATCTACTACTAAGGCAGATTGATTCTATACAGCATATGTTGTCCTATGCCGCTAATAATACACGGTGGCCGGGGATCAACAGATCCCGAAAGCGCCAAATCGACGGGAGGACCCGGGACATACTTGTCTGCCCTGAGTGAACCACACTTTAATCAATATACTGCTATGTAACAAGTAAGAGGTGATGACATAGGTATCTCAGTTGCCGCTTCATATGAGTTTAGTTAAGAGCGCAGCTCCAGAGTCACACCAACTCAGGGCCAGGTATAATTACCAAGTATCGACGCTACCCATTTCCTCCCAGCAGTGGTATCCCAGCGCAACAGATGCACTGCAACTTGAAGCCGGACATCGATGTAACCCAAGCACTGCGTTCGCCAAACTAGAACGTCTACAGATCCGTACTACCTACTATATACTAGCGTTCAAGTTCTCGCAAAGAAGCTAACCTGGGTAGAAGGTATTCGTCAATCCCCGTGGACCAGGTTGGTGGTATTCAGCAGCGAACCGCCCGCTAGGTGTATACAGCACTTAATACAGCTAAACGCAGGGCCTAAAATAAGATATAACGTCCTTTCCCGCTATCGGCGCTGATACTAATGAAAGCTAAATGCGTTCGGTCCTCCTTGGTGAACAATACGGTTGCTATATTGACAATGAAATCATTATTCAAGAGATACTCATAATTTCTGACGATTACGGTTGAATGATATTCATGAGCACGACAATGAATAAATGAGTAAATACTCGAAGATAATATATATTCACGCCTTACTTGGGATTTGGATCATCCCTCGTCAAATCACTGTTGTGCTGGCATGCTCTGCGCAATTTCTTGTGGACTCTTCTTATACTATTGTACTAGATTGACGCATCTTCAGTTCACGGTGTCGAGGCCATACGCTGTGCCGTAACCCACCTTCTATAGCACCTCGCACCTCAAGAGTTTTTATTGTATTCAATCGTCCCGCATCCTTCGGCAAAGATATATCCCTGACCAGGCAGCGTATTCGATATCTCTTGATAACTCATGATGAAATCGCACTGCGGCGTAGCGCTCGCGTCGCTCCGATAAAAGAGGCCGCACGTTCCCGAATTGAACCATATGCTCGTGCCGCAGCCCTTGTTATCGAGACATAGCTGGCAGCACAGGCTCGGGTCCGTGTCATACGGGGCATCCGAGGTGTAAACCACCGACACGTTGCCGTTGTACTGTGATACGGTGAGGCCGCTGTCGTTGTGGTTTGCTACTAGGTTCGTCTATTTTGAACAGTCAATGTCAGTATTAGTCCGACTTTCTTCCATATATGTAAATACATATATATAAGTAGGGAAAACAACAGTAACTTGGCTTACAGGTGCACAGCGCGCATCGAGCGTTGTCGTGACCGTCTTTTCACAGGCGACCTTTGTCGGTACGGCAGAGCTGGCCTCGAGGAACGTAGTCGTGTAAGAAGTGACAGTCGTCGTGGGGCTAGTTAGGGTCAAATAGGTGAGGGTCGAAGTCACGGTTGTCGTCGGCTCACGGATCGTAACAGTGGGCGTCGTGGTGACCGTACCCAAGCCCGTCACGACCGTGGGGTAGAGGTGGATGAAAGAAGTGGTGGATGTAGTGCAGAAGAGCTGTGTCGGGTATGTCTTTGGCAGCTCGGTCGACTGACCCGGCTGGGGCGTGTACTTTCCCGTGTACTTGGTCACTGTCTTGGGCTTGACACCGTTCGTGCACGTGGTCCGCGGCCACGTGGCTGTTGCTATGGTGCTGGTTGCTTGCACCCACGACGTGAAGGTGCCTGAGAACTCGGTGGCCAGGATGACTGTCACAACCGTTGATGTGTGATCGGTCGTAGTAACTGTCGGCGCAGTAATTCTCGTAACCCCTGAGATGACCGTCGTGGGTGCCGACGTGAATAGTGACGAGTACGTCTCATCAAAATGTGACGTCGGCAAGGGAGTTGGAGCGGCGCCGCCGGAGCCGTACGCTGCTGAGCACCCGACATGCGTCGTTGACGAGACGCTGGAGCCTGTGAAATCGCTGGCTAAGCCGCCGTGGACGGCTGCGCCGAGGAAGAGAAGTCTGCGCATCATGCTGAAACCTGAGGTGGAAACAGAGACCGGCTTGATGGACGGATGCGAGACCGTTGGTTATAAGTCTTGATAGGAACCTTCACCGTTATCAGGCAAGGGATGTTGAAATTGTTGAAGGGAGTGGGAGTTTTATATTAGACTGGGCTACCCTGCATCTTGCACCTTCCATCTTGTAACATCCCTCGGTTCATGGTAGTTAAGGAAGTAGTATCTGTAGTGATGTTCTAGAACTCTGCATTTTCATCGTGAGTTCCCCCGCCCGAATATTTTGACTCCTAAGTACTTCTGTGGCTCTCAGGTATCTACTGGGATAATTTTCCATGGCTAATATCCCTCGTCCATCCTTCGGCGGAGAATGCCAGGAACTGCAATTAGAAGTAGGATAAGACGCCATGCATAATGAATAGCCAGGTCGTTGACGCACTGACTAGCGAACGCAAACCTGCAGCATCGATAATTACCTACATAGGGCTGCACCAAGTGACCTACATATCTGCTCCATCTTGAATGGTGCATGTAATCCTTACCATCAACCCAGACAATAACTGAAGACGTTTGACTCCTTCAAGTTATAATACCTTAAGCGGCATAGATGCATGTCAACTTCGTACCTTCATCCTATCATCAGTCTAGACATCGAGTCCTCTAAGATATGAAGACCCCGTGGAGGATCAAACTTCTCTCAGCGACAGTCATATCAGCGTCACCGTAGTTGAAATCTCGGGGTGGGTGCCCCCGACATCATGAGATGCATCGTTTCGTTCATCTGTCTATACATGCAGCATGTGATATTTCGGTCGTCTGTTCATGTGCCATGGCTCAGGTGAGAGTGCCGGGGACGAGGGTTAAGACCAAGCAAGAACACCAGGTAATATTGGCCCGTCCAGAATAGCAGATCTATGCCAAGGCAGTCAAAGACTGCTGCACATGCATGTACAATCCTTCGTGCCAATATCTTGTTTACCGTAGCATTCAACGCACAGCTCCAAATGTAGAATTCAGTAATAGGCAACACCACCTGGTTGGGTGTGGGTGTCCGCCAGAATACCAATCTATCTTTTGAGTTCCATGATCCTGCATAATTAAGCTATACCTCATTCCCGATAAAGAGAACGGACCCAACCTAGCCTACTCAGGCATCTTTCCCCCACAGAGGAAGCTTACCAAATGCTGAGAAATCGCTGAGAAATCTACAAGTATTCTCAACCTGACGAGATACCTACATAGAAGACAATGTGAAGTGTTGATGATAGATAGATATTGAAGGTCTTCAGCACCTTATTGATCTGACCTATCGGCTGCTACCGGCCGGATCTCCTAGAACAGGCAGATCAAACGCCACAGTGATCTACAAACCTGGTTTCAATATGCACCATGATCTATCTAATCGATCTACAGGAACTCAACTCAACTCCCGTCGCTTGATTACTAACCTTGACATATCCGTGCCAACTGGACTATGTCAACTATGAGGCTATCCACCAACTGACCTAAAGAGAGGAGGGAGTGATAGCCGTGAGAGGATGTTATCGCCTTTTACAGGAGACCCTGCATCCCAGTTATACCTACACTTATGTGAGTACATAGTTCGCATTCTGCCGCCCGGCTACAGGGAAAACGAAGGATTAGGGCCTGTACATACAATACCCATGTATACATTAGGTTTAAGAAGCGGAATTACTTCAAAAGGGAAATGATAAATTGTTCCTTCGGCCGAAGAGAAAGAAACAAAACGAAACGAGCCAACGCCCTTGCTCTTATTAGCCGTCATAAGTACCTCCCTTCCCGGGTACTTACATAGCATCACATACAGGGTAGGCCCAGAGTGGGATGATGAGAGAGAGGGGAGGGGGATTACCAGCCAAGACTGGCAAGAGCCGACGCTTTGACCTCCTTGGGAAATTCATACTGGGAGAGGTAGGTTAGGTAAGTCGCTAAATTACAACAAGCGACGTGACAAGACCTCATCAACACAGCATGCAACTATTACTTAAGATATATAGCAAAGCATACTCATCTGTATTACATAACGTCCCTGAACACGCCGTGTAATACCGGAGATAGAATCGATTACATAATAAGACTAGGACGACCATACTCCTTTTTTCTTTTCTTTTTTTATTGTATGTGAGAAGACTGGAACATGATGCTATCGGTCACCACCCTACCCCCACGCGTAAACTCAATCTTATCACTTGTAGCTTTCGTATTCGGGTATAATAATACAGATGTATATATAGTTATAATTGCAGTCTTGTTATGTATCTATTCATTCCAACACGGCTAGAGATCTATCCATACGCGTGTTTCAACCATTCAAACCACGCCTCCACCTGCACCTGCACCACCTTCTCACAAATAGACAATTGACCACCTAAGTAGGCAGGCACCGATACTTTAGGTATCTATCACCAACCTCCCAAGACTCACACCCACATCTACTTCTACACTTCTACACATCAAGCCTCCTCCCTCTTCGCACCTTGCAGCTGAGGATCATAAGCCTGGACTTCAATCTCCACCTTCATGTTCTCGTCGCCCAGCTGCGCGACGCCGACGGCCGTCCAGATGGGCTGATGGTCCGGACACCAGCGTCTGAAATTCCGCGCCATGGCACCGAGGGCATCGCCGTCGAGCGGCACGTGATAGGAGTTCACGCGGAAGACCTGCGGCCACCCCACCACCTTTCCCTTTCCCTTTCCACTATCGGTGGAGGCAGAGGTAGCTCGGAGGGCTAGGTCGACGTTGCGGAAGGCTTGGTCAATCTGTTCTTGCACGTCGCTGGGCAGGACGATAGTCTCTTTCTCGGGGTCCCATCCGCCTATTGTAGAGGGTTGAATGATGGTTAGAAATCTTACTAATGTTGGTTGATACGAGACGAGGGGTGGCTTTGGGGGTAAGAAAAGGAGTCAGGGGAGGAGAAAGAGGGAGAAGGAAGAGAAAGCGAGGGAAGTCGAGGTTTCTTTTACCTTGCCCGGAACATTGTATAATGTCGCCGACTCTGACGGCTTGGCTGTAGCTCATCATCTTGGTCAGAGCCTCGCCTGTCCCTGGGTAGTTGTAGTATTTGAGGTCGGCCATTATTGCAAGGTAAATAAAGTGATATAATAGAGAACGGTCTTTCGTAGGTAGCGCGGAGAGCCAGTCAACTCCGATTGCTGTCGGCGAACTTGCGCGCTGATGTAAGTTGTCTAGCTTGGTGATGGTCTAAGTCCGGCTGCTGTCGGCGAATGTGTGAGCAGGTAAGTTGTCGTCTGACTTGCTGGACTTGTTGATCTGGTACCATAAAGATGAGAGGCACTTCTTGCCTTATATACCTATGTATGTATCATCACATCTGACACCATCCACGCCCCACGTAAACACTCTTCTTCCTTCCCCTTTCTTCTGAGACCGGTGATCCCTTACCGGATCAACAACTCCTGACGAAAACCTAAGACGGGCTTTGGGCTGACAAACCACATCCCGAAGAGACGGTATTGTCTAAGCAAAACGGCTTAATAATAAGGTCTATCGGTCTATGAAATTATTAATTTGGACTTGAATGAGTCTGAATCTTGAAATCGGGCTTCCAGATAGTTTATTGCAGAGGATACCAAGGGCCCCTTGGGCAGCTGCCAAGATCGACCCGGGACGACGAGCGGTCTATACAAATCAGGTATCAAACGGAGTTCCGGAGTAAATATTCACAGCCTCGTTTCATGAAAAGTGTCATCGGTGATCTTCCATATGTATGTACGCCTTTCTATCAATCTATATGTGGAAACTTGGCATCAGCACTTGAATTCTATACACGAAAAACATTCTATCCCTAATAAGTGGTTGTTGGAGGACCTACTAAATAATTAGTAAGACCCCTGAGAGTCAGAGTACATGGTATTTAGTCTTGTTAGGTAGGTAAAAGCATATATATCCCCCGAGCTCTCGTTGGTATGTGTAGAGAGAGAGAGAGAGAGAGAGAGAGAGAGAGAGAGAGAGAGAAAGTTTTAGGAGGACTGATCAAGAGGTGACCCTCCTACTCGCCCGTGGCCAATGCCTCTTTAGGTAGACCAGGCAGTCGCGTCTTTCTGCCTTCAAGCCTTCCTTGAAACGACTCCTTGCGTACCCGGTAATAAGGCTGTCTGCTGCTGTCGAAAGATTACGGAAACTGAAAGAGGTTTGTTTCGCAGTTCGCGTCATGTCGCTTCATGTCTCTTGATGCTAAGGAAGCTAACCTAGTATTAGCGGTCATAATATGAAGCTTGTGGCCGCCTCGAGCACGCAGAAACAAGCAGCAAGCAACTCGAAGAACAAAGAGAAATACTACCTATGTATGCGCCGTGCATTGACTGAGAGAGGTCATCTTATGTTGTTTCATAGGTATCTGCTCCATTCCTCAGTCACTGAGCGTCAACATTATCTGCGACTCTGCTCTTTGCTATCTTCTGTCTCTGCCCGATATCTACCCATCTCATAAAGACTTCAAGAAAATGAGAACGTCAATAAAACGTGGCACCATGACACTTCTACGCCGTTTGTCTAAGTTGAGTATTTTTGCATATATGATAGGTACCTATTCTTGATTACTCGCTTCCTAATACAGCTTAAAAAATGATGTCAAATCCTTCAGGTTAGCTACCTATGTAATGCGGAGAACCCAGCTTCAGCTGATAAAGGTACTTGGCTAGGGTTGTGTTCTGTGTGTGCGTGCAATGTATAGTACTTACCCTTTCTTAGTATTTCTCATCTCCAAATGGCAGCCAACCAGCCACCGCATCCACTACAATACCTAAGTTAACCCCCCCTTTTCCCGTTTATATAAAGAGGCAGCCTGATTCCTCCAACTTCTTTTCTCCGACAGGTACTACCTAGGTAGGAAAAAAAAAAAACCAAACCCCCCTCTCATTGCGCATGCTAGACTTGTATCTATCTACGCAGTTGTTTATTCCATCGAGTCGTCTTCTTAGCAAATGTTGAAACTCAAACTCATGACAACAAGGAATCGTTTTGATTATGGTAGAGGTATCAATTTTTACTATTATTGTTTTACACAAGTTGTCTTGGTAACAAAAGACGAATGCTCGCTTAAAAAAAAAAAATTGACAACTAGTGCACAATAGAGCCTGAGCTTATGCAGATCCTCCTCCTTTTCTCAACGTCTGCGACTCTCTTGCCGCCGGCGCGAGCCTTTCTAACCTCTTGACCGCGTGTCTAGGTCTAAGTCTTAAAAACCCTCTAAAATGTTACCCAATCTCCGGGCAGGGCGACCAATTCCCTTTCCCTGCCTTTCTATAATTCGTGGAAGTATTATTGTTGAATGCTCGCTTCCATCAATCCCTGGTCCTTGATTTTACAATACTTCTTTTCAGCTGTTGACTTCCCAATCACTCAAGCATTGAGAGGCTTGAAGGTTATAGTCTCGGTATCGGGCTTGAAAGGAACACCAAGCTCGAAAAGCTTGGTGATGACGGCGCTGAAGTCCTTGAAGAAGACCTCGTTGTCCTTGGCGTACTTCTCGACATAGGGTCTCATGGCCTTGTCCTTGATGAGCGCGTAGTCGGCAGGCAGCATCATGAGGGTCTTGCCCTGGTCCTGGAACTGCTGGGGGCCGTCCCACTTGCGGTGGGTCCACTTCTCGCTCAGGAGGAGCTTGTAGAAGTCGTTGGTCATCACAGTGGGGGAGAATGTCCAGGGACCATCGTAACCGCTGCGGTCGGTGTGGCATCGGCCCAAAGCATGGGCACCTGTCAGGGCAACGATCTCCTGGTCGTTGAAGCCCATGCGGTAGAAGATGTTGCGCAGGTGGTCGCTGCCCTTGGAGCCGTCAGGAAGACGTCCATCAGGTGTGCAGGCCGCGACGTCCTTGTCGGAACGTCCGGGTCTGTAGGGGATCGTGGGACCCTGCATCTCCTGGATGGCGCAGACACCGGCAAGGATCCAGAGATCCGAGTAGCTGATCCAAGGGAACTTGGCTGCACGAAAATGTGTCAGTCATTGCATCGGTCAGGCAACGGGACGCCTGTCAGGATCTGATCGCTCGCCCTGAGGGAAGATGAAGCTCTGATGAATGTTGAGGACGAGTAACTTACCTTTTACAGGCTCCAGGAAGTCCCGGGCATGCTTGAGACCGGCGTTGGCACCGTGGTCACCTTCAGGGGCGAACCGCATAGTGGCGCCGTTGCTGCCACCGGTACCAGTCTCCTTGTCGTAAGTTCCGCTGGCGTGCCACGCGAGACGGACAAGGACGGGGCCGTAGCTGCCATCATCGTACTCGTCATTCTCCTCGAGACGGGCAGCGACCTCGTTGTAGACCTTCTGGTAGTCGTCCTTGGTGGGGGCGAAGACCTTGGTGGAGGAGGTGGCACCCTGGTTGTAGAAGTAATATCCGGCACCACCTGCAACGACGGCACCTGCGATGTAGAACAGGGGCGATGTGCTGGAGGTCTTGGGCGGCTCTGAGGAGTAGAAGCGTCGACCGCTCTGGCGGAATGCCTGACGAGACGATGTGGCAAAGGTATTGCGAGCAGTGTTGCGCAGAGCCGCGCGGGCGAACTGGCGGGAAACAGTAGCAGCAGACATCTTGAAAATTGGACGCGTTAGCTCTAAGCACTGCCAGGGGGTCCTTCCGAAGTTTGAGAGTGTGAAGGTACGGGTAGACGGCAAACGGGAGACTGCTGAGGGTAACTTCAAGCAAGGGGTTGCAAACAAGGGATGGGCGTTCGTTGTCTTACTTTGACTTGAGTAGGCCTTGGACTTGAGGATAACGTGGTCAGTGAAACCAAGAAGAGGAAAGGAGGAAGAAAGTTAGAGAGATGGAAAAGAGGTCGAATTGGGCTAGAAGGAGAGGTTTGCCAGGGGATCGGCACAATACATAAGCTATATTACGACAGCCCATCCCGACGGAGAGCCGTTAGCTTTATCAATTGCAGAGCGCTGATTGGTCTGGTGGCAACTTCATGATTTTTTTTCTCTGAGATTCGAGTGGATCCTTGTGAATCCGTAGCGGCGTTTGGCGTCTCATGGAACGGAGCTTTGAGTCACGGCGGGGTTGCTTACAATACCAAAACCTTTTACCCTCTTACAAGCGCAAAAGCAAATCCTCGTAATTGTCTCAGGGCTCACCTAGCTTTCCTTGTCGGGCCTGAAAACCTCAGTGGGCACCTGGCCTATCTGTAGTTTGAATCGATCAAGAGGGCCGAAATGTGGGTAGTGACAGTAGTTCACAGCCTTACCTTCGCCATCTAGATTGTATCTGAGCGTGTACCTAGCACATGTAGGACCAATGTCGCAGACACACATACCTTGGGAAGGTAGGACTACTACTAGTGAGCTATGTATCTTACGTACACAATATCGGGGAAAGAGTACATGTTCCCAGGTCAAATAACTTGATTAATAAAGCAGCGAAAAATTTCTGACATACATTGATATAAGCCGAGCAAGGTCTACGCGTAAAATACGACTCCTCGGCCTTTGCTCTGATCACGTTCGGGCTGCAGAGAAAGCTTCTACATTAGTACATATATAGGTACCTCTTATATGCATATCTCCGAGCTCAACCCGCCGATGCGGCGCATTCCGCTCCCGGAAGCCGAGCTTATCCATAGTCACGCCACCTCACTCGATTCTCACCAGCTAGGTATTTAGCGGTTGCATCGCCACCCACCTGCAGGAAGCGCGTCCGCACGTGCAGACGCGACTGGGTGCTACTAAGTAATAGACTAGTACTTACTTGTACTGAGTAGTACTTAGTGAACGGGGGTTTGCGGCACAAGTCAAGTGCTATCAAAAGCGGTAGGTTAGAACGTTGCCTAAGGCTCGGCTGAACACAGACAAATAAATAGCTGTTTATGATAAAGGCTAAACACCGTTCTTTCTGAGTCAAGAGTTATTTGATACGATTCAGCGTTCCGGATAACCAGGCATCAAAGCTAATTAGATCTTGGTGTTGCTTAAGCGCAATGTACTTGTATCCCCCTACTACCAGGACTCGCGAGAATATCATAGTGGTGCGCTACACCACAATATTGAGATCTTTAGGACTGCAAGACATATTTCGAAGGCGACTTGCATTACTGATTATTCATGATGCTGACTCGTTATCTCTCATCTACATGATGAGCTTCGTTTGTATTTGAGACTTTCCTCTGTTTCGGAGGGCAACCGGAGGACTCCTGATACTATTGGACTTCCACATACCCACTTATCCCCCTTTTTCCCTTGGAAACCGGTAGTATCATAGAGCCATCAGAGCACCACATGCCCCATGCTCCGGTTTGCTATTACCTAGACACAGTAATATCCGAACAGGGACACCATTTGGTATAGTACAAGCGGGAAAAACATATTATAGCTCGAGGTTTGCCCTGTTTTGTCGTTGGAACCACGTCCCAACCCTCACTCACCGTGGCTCAATATCTTTCTACCAAATCCTCATTCAAAAGGTGCGGTGCCCGCGGCGCTTGCGTCAAGCTCAGTGTAGTACTCATAATATTTGGGGTATCGCCGCTCGGCCTTTGACAGAGTAAGCTCGTCCATAGCAGGTCGGTGTTCTTTGGTATTAGGCTTATCCAGAACTGACAACGAGGCGGGTCTATAGCCAGACGTTAGCATAAACATACGTACCGCTGCAGACAAGTATGGCAGACTCACCCGTAAATTTCACGATCGATTCTGAGGAATGTCTTCATCGCCTCCTTGCCACCGCGCTCCTGTAGATATTCCATATATTGCAGGAAGAGATTTTTCTTTGCGGCTGAGGATATCCGGCTCTTAGCGAGAAGCTCGTCAAAGATGTGCTGTATGTGTTGAGTGTGCTGCTCTTCAATCTCCGAGTTTGTGGGTTGTGCCAACTCGAAGCTGAGCCACCTCTCCCAGAAATGACGACTATCAGCATACCACTGCACATTCTTGGCAAACACAGTTCGAGCTTCTTCTGTAGAGCCTTTTATTTTCCATAACAGAGAGGCCCAATGAGTAACCAGAACAGCCTTGGTGAAGATGTCGACATTCTGGTTGTCGATTTGCGCCTTGTGCACTTGAATCGCGGCGTCGAGGCCGTGATGTCGACGCTCGAGATTGGCCCAAGAGACAATCGTCTCCACGGAGTCGGGCAGTTGCATAAGAATGGCTTCGTGGATATCACGAGCAACACCAATACGACCGCAAGATTCTTCAAAGTAGGCATACTGCAGTCTCACACCCGGTCTGCTGAATGGCACAAAGAGGGTGGCCGCTCTCATATAAATATGACGGACCTCTTCCTCCTTTCCGGGTTGTGCCGACATCCACCTAGCATATCGGATCCAGAACTCGTCGTACAGAGCGCAAGTAACCACACAGCGCTCATAGAGGAAGATGATTCTGGCTTTATCGCCTTGGGCTTCTTCAAAGTCCAGATACTTACGCCAATTGGCGATCTGAGCATTTTCTAACTCTGTGACGTGGAAGTAGGGTCGCTTCACCTCGGATTCGTAGGTCCATCTTTTGGTAGTTTCATCCTGGGTGCGCTGGAATACCTCATAATACATTGCATCAATTTTGGCCCTAATATCCCGCTCCACCTCCAGCTCGGGTCGTGCAAGTCCGCCATAAGCAGCTGTCTCAGCCTCAACTTCGGCTCGGAACCGTACGAGTGTATCGGCGGGTACTAACTCCGAAACGGGGCGACTATGGGCCAGTTGACGAAACCTCTCAAAGTATCGAGCATACTGGTGCATAGGGATATAGATAATACGCTGTAAGATGGCAAAGATCTTGTCTTGAGCTTCTTGTCGCTCCTCGTATTCGATATACTTGTCCCAGAAAGGGTGAGCAAGGAAATCCAGCCCCACGCAGCTGGCGGCTCGCTCGAAGAGTCTAAAGTGGAAGGTTAGCACAAGTTACTCCCTGGGGGATTCGGGGGTGAGGGGTGGGCAAGAGCGTAAATACAGGCAAAGGAAATCTTGTGATGCAGCGATTCCAAATCCAAATCAATCCGAATTGGGCGTAGGCTAGACTGAGCGACGTGTAGGCCGGGAACCAAGCCGTGATATAGTAGGATACCATGGGTCTGGCAGATTATGTGAGAAGGTATCCAACGTGACAAGGATGTTGTTGGCATCTCTCACCGTCGAAAACCGAAGCAGATAGTCTTGAGCGACTTCTGTCATAGTGATATGGGGGCCAGCATGGATGATTTGCTGTGTCGGTGATACGTTAAGGGGGGTAGAAGACTTCCTCTTTGTACTTACTCTCTGACTAAATGGGGAGTGTGGGTTGTCTCCATCTTGAAGGAGCAATACGACGCCCAAAGATCCACGCAGTTCTTTATACTGGCGCATCCTCGTTCGTAGATCTAAACCAAGTAAGCTATCTGCGAGACATACAAAGGACAAGAGGAGAGCAAAAGGAGATTATCAGTTTCACATACCATCTCTGCCGACTCGGGACCGGAAATGTTGAACTCAAGATCGGCATACTTCTTCCAGTAGCCGAAAAGCAGTGGAAACTTGAGGAGAAATCGGTCGTAAGCATCGCGCAAGGTAGCGAGGGCTTGAGGACTGGAGTTCCTATTGAGACCACCCTCTTGAGCCTCGCAAGCACGGATAAGTTTCTCCCAAGAATCAAAGTTGTCGGTGTTTGCTTCCTAGACGCGCCATTAACTCGACTGAACCGGAACGAGACAAATGTCATGTGTACGTACCACCTCCAAAGTCAACTTCTTGATCTCGGCATTCTCCTCATCCGCGGGCGGAAACTGATTGAAGTCCGCCATTTTCAAAAAGTATATTCGTGTGTGTAGGGAAGGAGAGAGCCGGCACGTTCTCGACGATCGGGTGACTACCTAGGCTTAGCTGAAGGCCTAGAGGGGAAGCTACGAAGGGCTGTCGTCTCTCGACGCGATCAGAAGCCCGAGTCAATTGACTACTCGATGATGATGACGCGACGATGAAGGGCGACGTAACGGTTTAAAAACGTTGCGCCGATGGACACGGAATGGGAAGAGTGCTTCGCGAACGATGTCTATGGCGTCGGCTCGAAGGTACAAGGCGAGGCTGGTTCTAATAATCGCGCCGGGAAATATGTCCAGTTGTATTCCTAGAGCAACTCTCAAGCAATTCTTCCTTGATCAAGGAATGATGAGGGGAATAAACAAAGTTGGGAGGTATGGTATGCGATGATACGAATCACGGTTGAAGCTGCAGAGACTTCGATGCAAGTGAATGGGAGGAAAGACGGATGGGATACGAGGAAATCCTTGGATTCTGTCTCGAGGCTGGATGGAGGCTGGCAAGATCTACCTACTGCATCGGCGATAGTACGCACTGAGAGAGACCTGCAGAAACGACCTGGGTAAGTGGCATTAGTCCTGGCGTTGCATGGAACCGGTGGCTCGTGCATCACCAAGCCGGAAAGATTTTGTTTTTTTGCACACTAGAAGGGCCTACAAGCCGCTCTACGACAGAGGCTCTGAGGCTCGGCAAAGCTTGATCGGCCAATCAGCCACTTGTCATTCTGTCTCCACTCTCTTCTGCCTCCAGGTTAAACTTGCAGACAAATTTTCTTCCTAGCAGCAAGACTTGATCTATTCTTATTTTCTCCCATTGTTGCATTGTTTGCTCAATCCGAGTTCCCATTTCACAGGGCAAGCACCTGATATAATGGCCGCTTGCATGCCTTACACACTTGGCTATTCACGTCCCGTTCACTACGTTGTAGTCAAGAGCCCATAACTTTTTGCAATTGGATAAGCGGACCGACGACAGAGTCTGCAGTCCAAAGAACAAGACAAGGGCGTATCCCATTAGAAGCGTGTTCGCAAGTGCCGCGCGTTTCTTGTCTCTCTTTAGCCTGCAAAGAAGGCAGAAGGAGTTGTCATGATCCGGAGAAGCAGTCTTACTAAGAAGGTAGGTAATATTGTGCATGCGCATACAGCAGGACCCTGGCCGGTGATGATAACCCCATAAACAATATTATGATAGGAAGAGGGATATCCGACGTAGTTGGAAATGATCTCAAATATCTAATCTGAGGCCTTCCACATCTACACTGTTTTGCTTAATTTGTTTCTTCCTTGTATCTTTGCTGCATCGGTTTGTGCGGTCATATCTCAAATATGTAGGTAAGTGGTAATTTGATTGTCGACCACCACTTGGGTCAGCAGATATTGCCCTCATCTGACATTGAAAGCAATGTATTTAGCAGGCGTGTTACATATCACTGGAAAATCTAGATTGGCTTGTTCAGTTGTAACATTGTTCGTTAGATATATATATTGATATTACATTACTGTCTTCGATTATAGAATGCGCCTAATAGGGCGAGTTATTAAGTAGGCCAGCCATCTTGGTTGCAACACATTGTCGTGTACGGTGACAAGTGCCTCATACTGGGGAGAGAGAGCCGGCTTCTCTCAAAATGCCACAATGTCTGCTATCGCTTGGTGGGTATCATAGAAGGTGCAATGCTATTCTGCACCCAAGGTTGGAGAGACATCTTATGCTGTGCGTGTCCGTGTAGTTCTGATTTTCCGTATTTTCCTCTTCCTCGTAAGCAACCCCTCCGTGTGCACATATACCAAGAGATGTGCGCATCTCATTAGGTTACCTGTCCATATAGCACCTGAGCCCGTCTCTCGTACAGCGTCCATCTTCGTATCTAAGCAGTCTGTCGCTCAGATTATCGGGGTAGAGGAAAGCATTTTATCTAGAGGCAGGCAGTGGCGGTGCTGTTCAGACATTGGTAGCGTCCAAGAGTGTCCCAGCGTGCGTATCAATACGTTGGTATTCAAGGTGCGCCACTGACAAGCATCCTCTGAGCCCTCTCGAGTCTCGCAGCAGATTCTTCAATGCCGATCTTTGGCTTTTTACCACTGTCCTCACTGGGGCCGCCAACTGTCTTGTCCTCGGCTTCTTTGTCGATTGCGACGTCTAATCTCTTCTCGCGCCGCAAGAGATAGTACATTTCGGTACCAGTGCTTCTCCCAGGGATCTTACCGCTCCAGTCTGCCGTTGTCGTTTTCGATCCACCCGGTACGGTGATAACCCCCAAAGACTCGCTACTCTTCTTTGTGTGCCTGAAAACTTGCGATATTCGGTTTAGCAGTGGCCGGTTCGATTTCGCTTTCTCGCCCTCTTCCAGACGTTTAAGACTGCTACTTATCGACCGCGATGCATCGTTCATCCTCCACACGAGCCCAGATCCATCACTACTAAGGGATTTGTACTCAACGCCGTCAGTTGGTGACGCGCACATGAAGCAGTCGCCGCCCTCGCTTCGTCGAAAACGGTCGCTCAAATCTGAACCTGAGCCTAGCGATAAGAATTTCGGTCGTGGTCGCTTTTTCCGGTCGCTCCACGAGGCAACAGTAAACTGTGTATTCCCCTGCTTTAAGCCCGTGGGTGTAGCGGGCGCCGTTATGGACGATATCCCCACCGACGAGCCCGATCTCTCGTGCACGCCGGAGACCTTGGATTGCAGGGCAGGCGCTGAGCAGACGCAGTATGTCTGGGAAGATGCTACTTCATTCCGCCAAATATCAATGCGGTCGAATTTCGCAGTCCTGGTTACCATTGCGTCCACATCGGGCCTACCGGAGGTCGCATCGGGGTGAGGTGACGGTATGGCTGAGTTACAATCTTGCTTGCAACAGACCCGTCTTTGTCTTAGCAGAGTTGTTCTCCTGTATCTTCCCGATGATAGCAGCACCGCTCGAGCTCATGCAAGCTATTCAATTGTCTAATACGGGTGAGAAAGGGCTGTATCTTGCTTCGCTCCGACTTTTACAAGATGTTACACAGCATGATGATTGGTACCAAAAAAAAAAAACAGTGAAAATTGAAGGAAGAGGAAAGGGTCAACAAGTCAGGTGTTTCAATGCAAAGTCAGTCGACTATGAGGGAGAGAGCATGGGGCAATGCTTGCCCGTAATTTCAGATATCGGATAGGTAATAAATGAAGGTCGAGGTCGTTCATATCAAATTGGTGTGACGTCAGAAATTGATTTCGTAAACTTCAACGGTCTTAGCTCGGACTTGGCTGCAGAATAGTTTGGGCGGGTATTGTTAGGTAATCAAGGGGGCTACCTGTCACCTTACCTGGGAAGGTACTATGTATAATGTAACCACTTGCCCACTTGTATTGTGCCTGCGATGTACATACACTACACGTCCAATTCAATGATAATTACTACTGGCTAGGTAAGGTAGGTTAACTATTTTTCTCAAGACTTCAAATGATTTGGCGCAGCAACTACTACCGGTGAAGCAGCACTTGTGCCCACCAGATCCCCCCTCCGTATGTAGGCAGATATACTAGGTAGGTACAGATGTATATGTAGGGTAAACCGAGTCTCTAGGCGCCACAAATCTGTACTTACCGCTACTTTTTTTGAAGGCAGCATGTTATACCTAGGAACCTAGGTCTCTTTATCATGCTTTAATGAGGAGAGATGAGCATGAGCATGTAAAGACCGTTTCATTATTTTCTTATCCCCTCCAAACTCCGGCCCACACTGAAACCTTTCTCTATATACAATAACGCTGTCTTTTTGTGTAATTGCCTTCTTGTCTTGTCTAGCTCGGTTTTAATGTCTCCCAGCCTTGCATCTCAACACCTGTATCGGGACCAAGAAGGTCTATAACCGACTTTTTAGCCGGAGAAGGTACTGGCTTCCGCTGCGGTGATTGTCGCTGCTGCTGCGGCCTTGGCGGAAGATCTGGACTTCGTTGGGCTGTTCCCAGGCCAGGTAGACCCACAGCAGTGGAAGGCACTGCGGAATTTGGGAGTGTAGAAACTCGGCCCAGCCCGGACATTCCCGAAGAGGACTGAGTAGGCCGAGTTTTCTGCATTCCCCCGGTCAACGGACCGGACCCGTTAGCTTCAAGCCTTGTAGTTAAATTAGAGACATTGCCCGTAGACCGGCGAGGTAACGAAGGTTTTGATGCGTGCTCATCAAGCGAGCTGAAACCACCAGTCTCCGCACTTGAGGGCGAGGTAGACGTAAGATGGGCAGGCTTTCTGGCCACAGGGGGGGGAGCCTTTGTGGAATGGGTGGATATTTGGGTTAATGACGATGGTGAGGATTTGGGGTGCGACGAAGAAAGGTCAGCCCTTGATGATGGGATAGCCAAGGGAGTCGGGCTGGATGTGACACTTGAGGCATGGGCAAGAGCTGTATTGGTCTGTCTCCTAGGCGGTGGCGGCGGAGGGGGGGCATCACTCTTTATGGATTTCATAGAAGCCGGTTCATCGCTAATATTGATTCTACCGATCTTGGCGGGCAAGGTCGTGGGCTCCAGCGGTGGCGGGAGCTTTCTAGGCGCAGAGCTAGACGCAGAAGTACCCAGTATGGTTGAGTGATTGATGTGCTCATAAGGTGAGCTGGAAATGCTCGACGAGAAAGACGATAGCCTTGAGTTAGACCGAGGCACTGCAACCCAGTCTGGCTCTTCAGTCGGGCTGAACGGATTTGATGGTCGATTTGGATTCAAGATGACTGAAGAGTGTTCGCTACCACCATTTATGGATTTTGGTGGGGCAATGACGGACTTGGCCATTCTGCCGTTCTCAAGCCACCATCGCTGTTGATCTGAACTTGCCGGGGGAAGCCCGGGCTCAATGGGATCGTACCCAATAAGATCTTCGTCGTCTTCCGAGTCTTGGCTGTCCAGTGTTGCCGCTGTATGTCCTACTTCCGCTTTTCGGCGCTCGTATAGCTGACGGCTAATTCGTTCGCGAAGAGCTTCGTTGACGATATTCACAGTGCATTGGAAGATTGCATTCACGGGACGATGATCGGAGAAACGTAGGGGCGCCGAGTTGTATGACAACTGTCTAATGTTGGTGCCTTTGCGTAATATTCGATCTGTCCAAGCTGGAATGCGTGCTTTCTCGCTAGTAAATCATGAGTAAAATAGCAATAACCCACCAGAACGACGACTTACGAGGTGTCGTATCGGTCCGTCCCGATATCGAACTTATAAGTAGGCATAAATGTGATTCTAGCTTCGGAGTAGTATGGGAAAGAAAGGCCAGCTACCATTTGCAGATTCAACTGTATAATTAACGTAAGCAGTGGAACTCCAAGACAGTTTTAGTATTCTGACGCTTACCTGGTCGTTCTCGTACAGCTTTTCCAGATCTAGCTTCTTAACAAGTTCCATAGCCCGTTCGTGAGATAAGCCGATGCGATAGTTAAAGTCGCCCATCCAAATGACGGTGTCTTTGAAAAGCATTAGTAGGAATTGGGCCACACACAGATTGAAACGTACCATGATCATCAATGCCTCTGTTTCTTTGGAATCTTAGTCCATGATGAATTGTGGCGTAGTCTCTGTTTCTCTCGTCATAATTTGCAAACCCAGCAGCCAGATGAGCTGTGACAAAGCACAACTGGGTGCTCGCATACTCCATTCGGATGGCCACAGCACCCTTATTGCCCGCAATGCCGGACAAGCCTGTTTTTTTTACACTACCCTCGACATTTTTGATCTTGGGAAGCACAGATACCTTGACGAAGATGCACAATGCAGCTCCAACCAACTGTCCGCTCCGCAACAGGACGTATTTTTCTCCCCCCGTCGCCCTCGCCCGCGCATTTAGTGTCTTCTTGATGGCCCTTTCCCATTGCTGTTTCCTTGTGGGATCACTGTTCATAATCTGCTGCGCACTTAACTCAACGATTTCTTGGAAACCTACTGCAAAGATCTCCGGCTCTGTGGCACCCAGTTCCTGTGGCCATAGCCATGGGGACAGATCATCATCAATCCCGCTAGTACGTCCGTTTAGGTTGAAAGTACCAACCCATCTGCTAGAAATTAGTCCTCATAGATCCCGAAAATATGATTGGACGGGGATGGACTTACAGAGTAATGGGCTCTAACGAAGAGAACTCAGAGCTACGTTTACCAAGTTCTACAGAAACGAAGTCGCTGATCGGGTCGAAGAGATGGACGGGCGACTGGCCAACCAATCTCCCTAGAAGCATGTCAATTGTGTTCTGTCTGGCCTTGTCGGCAAAGTTATTGATGTAGAGCCTGGTAGCACTCTTGCGCGCGTCAGCAAAAGCACCAGCCAAAGACATCTTCCCGTGTCTTGTAAAGGACGACTTCAAAGCCCCCGTCCCTGCGTATATCCTTGAAAGAGCATCGCCATTATCGGCCCAGAGGGTGGAGTGCCTCATCCAAAAGTCCGAAGCAGCGTATTCTTTTCGATCTGAGAGGAACGCTTCCACTGCCATCTGAGATATGAGCGTTTGGATAAGGTTCGTTCTGTCTAAACAATCCAAACAGTTTGTACGAAAAACGCCTTCCTGTTGTAAGACAACTACCATTCGCGATCCGTTCTTCAGTTCGCTCTCAAAATCTACGAGATCATCCGTTTGCTCTGCTAGATAATATGCGAACCCTTTAGCAGAGTTTTCAATGTACCGGCGGATCTCTCTGGCCGCTTCGTAACCCACTGCTTTCGTCTCTGCATGAAAATCATAATCCGTCTCTCGTAGCAAGGCATGATCAGAGGAATTTGCCTGGTTGGGTCGGCTAAGGGGGCAATGTTGCAAGCCATAGTGGTACAGCTGTGTAAGTTCAGCCTCGCCAGGTTTTGCTGCGCTCAGCAAGTTCACCACGTGGACGGCACCGTAAGACTTTTCAAGATCCTCAAAATGTTTATTGAACGCCGGCTGGGTCCCGTCGGCTGAGCGTGTGATGCTGATCTTTTGCTGTCCAGGAATGAGCCCAGCGCTCTGCTCCCAAAACACCGGCACTGAGCCGCGAACCTGAGCGTAGGAGAAAAGTACGCCAGACGGACTCCAATAGATCGTCTCGGTTTCGACAAAATTGGCGACATGGCCGTCGTCATCAATTCCGCGACTATTAAATCGAGTGCCTGCTCTCCTGCAAGATAGACGCGAAATAACAGTTAGGAAAGAAGGGAGGCCGGTGTTAGATTCACGCAATGGCGCAGCAGCCTGAGGGATCGTCATGGTTAAGCAAAACCCTCGTATGGCGGATGTCAGAATTCTCGATGCATCAAGAGCCTCGCGTTCGTGAACCATCAGCCGGGATCGGAACTGGACGAGCGGATTAATCATAAAAGAATTCCATAGGAAAGCGTCGTCAAAATTGTCGATGTCGAACGTGTCTGAATCCACCGGTCTGTCCTGCAACCTATTCGTTAGGTCAAAGTCCGTACTGTAATAAAAACTCCCATTGCCCAGCAACTTCTGCAGTTCTTGGTACGGATACTCCAGGTCACCCTCTCGGCGCCCCAAGTTCTGACTATATGCCGCCGCCGAGTCACCAAAATCGTTATCAAACGAATCCAAGGAGATGCCATTATCATAAGCGGCCGAGTTTACGCATAAGAACTCGACCGCGGCAATCTTCTCGACAGTCTCGCCTGGTCTCAGCGTAGCTACTCTCGATGCCTGGGTTATTACACATAAAAACACGTCCTGGTGGATCGATATGAGACCCAGGGTCCCATAGATGGGGCGAGAAAGCAATGGTCGGAAATCGCTCAACAGCTGTCGAGATGCGGGTGTGAACTCGACCATGCACTTGGACGAAAGGGGCTCGCTGCCGCCCCGGGCGCGTGGCGGGATAACCGAGGCCAGCGATCCATCGGAGATGGCCTCTTTTGTGGTGGGAGAGTATCGGAAAATGAGGGCATGCGAGTTCGTAACGATGGCAATGGCGCGATGAGGATAGTCGCGAATCAAGAGCTGGCTTGACTTGTCGGCCGACGGTGGAGGAGCAAGGACGCTTCGAACCGTCGACGGGTACTGGTACTGATCCATGCTGGAGTAGCAGGAGAGCAGCAGTGCTGTGAAGTTGTCTTCAAGCAGAAGCGCATGCTAGAGGCAAGGGAGGGTGGGTAGGCAGGTATCGAGACTGGATACTGGATGGGTCGGCAAGGTAGCCAAGTCGATAGATGTAGGTATGCTGCAGAGCGCTTTTACGACACGTAATCTAGATAGCAAACCTGGACAGTAACGAGCGTACGAGTTCGCATTTCAATCATGTGTACCGCGTTAAATTTAGAACTTGTTGTGTTGAGAGGGCTTGACAAAGCGAAGCGGCCGACTGACTTGCTTTGCCTAGAAGTACCTACTCAGGTACTGGAGGTATTACTTTACTCTTGTCCAGATTTTGTGACGTACTTGCATGGGGTTTCAGTGGATTTCATTAGGCGGCACTGCGGCAGGAGGTTGTCAGCCCTATGACTTATTAAACCTCCAAAAAAAAAAAAAAAAAAAATTCTTTGAATGTTGGGCAGATCTGTTTAGGGTTGCCGTATGGAATCCCCGAAGATTGGATGCGTTGACACCCGACTTGATCTACGAGGTCGAAAAGCGGTAGAGGATACAGTTTGTATTTTATTCATCGTATGAGCCGATCCTTGTCATTATATAAACGCTTCACACATCGCTGCTAGGTTAGTACCTAATAAGTACATGTCTTAAGAGTTTAGGCCCAGTATACATGCTTACCTACCACAAGATTTCGATTTACTAACTTGCCTACCTAATCACCAGGAGTCCTTGAAATTACAGAATCCAGTAGCCGCAAGGTAGTTATTTGGCTGGTGACAGAGTGAGCCACAGCAAATCACTGCCGATCTTAAAGCCTATTGCGTGCTCTGAAGTTTTTATTTTTTATTTCTGGGATGGTCAAAGCCAGTGTGATCTGCAGGAATGGATATCGAACACATACCACATCATTTGGCTGGTTCTGCCCAAGTCTTATTAATCATGCTCGACACGAGTCAGCCGACTCTTGTTTTGCACGACTGTGAACTCGCCATGGCGAACAAAAATCTTCAGCTAGGCGCGATCTTGTCCTGCCTTGCTGGTGACCGTTGCTGGAACCACATCTGTCGGCTGCGATCAGGCCATGTATCGTGACCAACCAAAGGAAAGTGCAATATCTTAACATCATCAGACACAAGGAAACGAAAACAATGAAAAGAAAATAGCCACATGATCTCAACGACGCGACCCATTCTTTCCCTAAAACACATCAATGGTGTCTGGAACTGAGAGTCCGAACCGTACATATGTTGAGTTAAGTGAAAAAGGGCATACTATAACCGCAGCCTCTACCGACAGGGGAAATCATGCATTTTCCAGCCCTGCTGCCGAACCAACTCCCGACCGCCTCTCCCTACCAAATGCCGCGAATCCTTCGCCAGCTGGGTATCGACGAAACTCAAGCCAACCGTAAGGCCCTTGGAGCATGCAATTACAGCTGAGACAAGGAGGTATGTAACGAGAGTCGACTAGGACTCGGGAGCAGGGGCAGCTTCCTCCTTAGGTTTCTCGGCCTCCTCGGGCTTGTCCTCCTTCGGCGCCTCCTGGGCGGGGGCGGCATCACCCTCAGCACTGTCCGACGAGGTCCACAAGGTCAGGTTGTCTCGCAACAGCTGCATGATGAGAGTGCTATCGCGGTAGGATTCTTCAGAGAGAGAGTCGAGTTCCGCGATAGCATCATCGAATGCCTGCTTGGCAAGGTGGCAAGCCCGGTCCGGCGAGTTGAGGATCTCATAGTAGAAGACTGAGAAGTTGAGCGCAAGACCGAGGCGGATCGGGTGGGTCGGTGTCAACTCGGTTTGCGCAACATCAGTCGCGCTCTGGCGGTGCTTGTTAGTAACTATGATTAAAAAGAAATAGTTCCACCAGAAGAGCTTACCTTGTACGCCTCGTGAGCAGCAGTGGCAGCAACCTTGCGCTTCTCTCCTGAAGCGAACTCGGCAAGATAGCGGTGGTAGTCGCCCTTCCTGTAGTCAAAATTGTCAGCAGTGCCCTACATCACTTTATCGGGCTATCTAGTAAACACAAGGGCACGCACATCTTGTGGTAGAACACCTTAGACTCGCCGGAGGCAGCATTGGGGATTAAGCTTTCGTCCAAGACATCCAGAACATCTTGGCAGACTTTCTCGAGCTCAGTCTCAATCTTGTTGCGGTATTCACGAATCGTAGCAACGTGTTTCTCGGATCCCTTTGATTCCTCCTTTTGCTCAATCGAGGAGATGATGCGCCATGAGGCACGACGGGTACCGACGACGTTCTTGTAAGCGACGGAAAGAAGGTTGCGCTCATCAACGCTGAGCTCGCCGCCAAGCTTGGCAACCTCCTTCATGTATGTCACCATCTCGTCGTAGCGCTCCGCCTGCTCGCAAAGGCGGGCGAGGAAAGTCTTACTGTTAGAATAAAGCCGTCAGGATAGAGCACACGAGGTAGAAGAGGGTTCAATGGGAGGTTCTGGAAAAGTTGATCGCAGTTGGCGCCTGGAATAACTACATACCTTTCACGCTATAACACAAGACGAAGATTAGCACAGAACCGGAGCAGTCATTAACGTCTTCGTGGAATGCACATGGCAGCATAGTGCATGCGAGCAGGCTGAGAAGGCCGTGCAGGTCGAGGCGGGAAGGCCGCGTGGGTGCCTTGATGAAAGGGGGGGTGTTTCAACTTACTTCGGTGGTCATGTTGGGCAAATCTGACAGAAGACGTTGTTGATATTTTGATGGGTGAAGACGACAAATGGGACGAGAAGAGGTATGGTAGGAAGGGCGATCGTTGATTTGTATGTGGGTGTTGTTACGGGTTGGGAGTTGTTTACAGAATCAAGTTGACTGTGAGCGACTCAAAATGGACGAGGTTTGGGTGAGGGAGGAGAAAGGCAGTCCCCAAGATCCCACGCCAGCCCCACCCTAATACTGCTGGCTCGTGCGTCAGAGGCAGAGACAACCCGTTGAGGGGAGGTTTGTAGATGCATGGTAGTGTATAGGGTGCTACCAGCAGGGAGAAAGCGCCTAGGCGAGCAAGTACCTTTGTATCTTTCTTCTAAGGTTCTACAGGCAACGCCCACCGGCACTGCTAGCTAGCAGGTGCTTCAAGATTGACTGTGGCTGCTGTCGAATGACAACACAAAGGCATCATTGGTTGCTGCGCATGTGCACAGTGGAGGCCAAAGCCGGGGAGGGGAGATAGGGTACAAAGACAGATTAAAAGCACAAAGGCTGGTAGTACCTCCCTACATTGTTTATTAGCATCCAATGTTTTCTCATCACTCTACTGATACCTGCTAGGTTACTGACAAGCTAGGTACATACATATCGCTGTAGGCATCTGCCTGCTTAAAGCTCCAAGAGGCACCTGTATCTATTCACCTCCTGTCGTATCTGCTCGCAGAGTTGGGCTTCCCAAGATTGCCCCTCATTTCTTAACCCACGCCAAGTGGGCTACAGAATATTACTACAGTAGTCACTCGATCCAGTCCCCAGCACAGCAAGGCTAGGCCCTCTCATTGAACAAACGCATTCAAGAGGACTCTCGAAAAGGAAATAAACAAATCAAAAAATTTCTGACCTTAAATTTGCAGCACTTCTCATGCTATTAGGTAAGTTACCTACTCCTATTATCAGGTTCTTACTGCAACCCTCATGCCGCTGCTGCTGCTGCACATATAATATTAGACACAGGGCTCAACTAAGTAGGTAGGCTGGGTAGTATGAAGTCATGAGGTCCTGAAATTTGTAGGCTATCAATATTAAACCAATTTTTCCACAGATCTGTACCAGGCACTATAATCGTGAGGCATTGCCTCTGTGTTACTCTGCATATACATAGTATAGAGTAATACTAGGTATACGTACATACATATATGTATGTAAGCAGGCCGTAGAAAGTAGGTAGTGGGTAAGAAGCAAATTAGGTATGTATGTATGTATGTATCCCTATATTCCGTGGACTTCCATCGGCTGTTTCGAAATATCCACTATCATCCGCTCCAAAGCAGACCCCTGTTTTGCACAGAAAAGGGCTAGATATTTTATGGGGCGACCAGGCAAGCCGACAGGTCACAGGCCCCGAAAAATATTAGGATTAACAAAGGATCCAAGGGTATGAGGACGACCCTTTATCTTGTGCCTTTGTCTCATTCGATAACAACAGTGAAGTATAGTCTTGTTCGATCTTCAACGGCAAGCCGCGCCGGCGTTCTGACAGGCAGCTAACAACTTCCCCGGTATTACCTAGCCATAGCAGTGCTCATAATGTCATATTTGCTAGGTAAATCCGGTTGCCTTACAGTTCTACCCAACATGAAGTGTACCATCAAGATAAATAGATATCCACAGGAAGCAATAGCTCTTCAAATTATGAAGGCATGTCGCGTCTTCAACACGATCGGTAGAAACAACACATAATAATACTGCTACTGTATACCTACCTGCCTTAGAGATTGGGCGAGTAGGTATGCTGTACTGTCGTTGGGGGCCGTCGATAAGGGCAGAGCCCCACCACTAATATCCTTCTTGGGGTCTTATCACGAGGTCTAGATCTGGCCAGTCACCACTCTTTGGAAGACAATTGCTGATGACTGTGTTGGCAACTTCCCCGGTGTAGGCACCTGTGTGATCACGAGCTTGCTCTCTCAATGTGGGAACCGACTGGTCACGCAGACACTATCAAGGCTCTTGAGAGTGGCAAGTGTGTTAGACGATTTATAGTGCTGGCAGGCTAGTAGACTGTTTGCTAATACCGGCTCCGGCCCATATGAAAGAGTAAGATACTAGGTAGGTACATGACGATTGCGTCTCCCTGTAGCTGGTGAGGCCTTCATAGCTAAGGGCCACCCAGGTAATGTGAAGCTATGCGCTCATATAGTGATATTGATAAGCAGCAAGTATTTGATGCATTTCAATTTCTGCTCGACTTTATCATTATTAAAGTTGGTTACCCCAGCTGCCTTTCCATCGCCAAAAAGAATCGTATTTTAGAGCCAAGTGCCTGCCTGCAAAACCAGCCATTCTCATAAGTCAGCCAGAGAGTTAGACAGAGCTCATGTGCGACGTCAAGTGTGATTAGGGTACATTATAGATATATAGTGCATTATTAGGTATGAGAATCAAAGCTCTTCACCCATTGGTATGATCTGATATTTATCCCTGCCCCAGTCTATCGGATCCCCGCCAGGAATGCAGAGACCTAGTCTCCAGAAGTAGTCACGGTGCGCAAAGAATAACTCCCAGAGTTTAAATCGTGAAGGAAGTTTTAGCAGTCCATTCGACGATGGAATGTCTGAATTGTGAGAGTACTGTTGGGCGGTTGCTTCGCTGACCCATTCATTCTCTCCCTCCGAACCGGCAATGCATTTAGTGTCGTAGTCTCCATGACATGGCCGGATATCCGACGGCTTGGGGTATAATGCTGACTTGGAAATAAAGAATTCGCCGGCGTGGGATCTGTATCCCCATTCAGAGAGGGGAAGCAACGGCACCGGGTCCCCTACGTGGGTGATTCTACGGTATGCCCGTTGTTCGGGATTGTTCTCACCGCCTTGTAGGTCAAAGGCAGCGTCAAGGTACTTGACGAAGCCACTATTCCCGACCCGTGGCTCACCGAATGTTGTTACGATTACATCGTCCCAGCCAAAACCGACTTTCATTTCTAGTGCTGCGAGTGCACCCACAGCACCACCAAGGCTGTGGCCTACTACATGAATAGGATAACGAGGATGCTGATCATGGAGGCGCTTCAATTCTGGTATAATGACTTGTCTCGCAATCTGCCACGACATCAGGAAGCCCATGTGCACTGTACAGTTGGTGCATACATGCTCTGGTTTTCCAGGGTCGCGGCCTTCTCGGTCGTCCAAAGGCGGATATGGTACGTATTTCTGCGGCACCGTACTCAGATCGATAACGGTGTTCGTGATGCTGTATGTTCCCCGAAATGCCACAATGATGGCCCCTTTAGATTTCTCCATAGGCTTCTGATCCCCATCGACACCAGAGCGCGGATCAGATAGAGGCGCCGAAACTGTATGATCCACGGCAATATAGCCGCAACTATCGCCCAGCAATGCACCCGTGTTCCATGTCGTAACAAGTTCGAGCGATGGAAAATCTTTGCACCGCGAGATGCAAGAGAAGGGTTGGCGGATTCCCGACGTTCCCACGCAGTAGGCTATGTCGACCAGACGCGACAGGCGTTCCAGGGACGCAAAGAAATTAGCGGAAACACGCTCCGACGTGTTGGTGCTTTGATCCTGTATCGACGGATACCGGTCGAAGATAGGTGAGGCTAATGCGATTGTGACGACTCCAAGAGACAATAGGCGTGATATATTAAACACAGTGAACAACATCGCAAGAACGGAAGCAGCAAGTTTACCTTCAAGACTCGATGATTTACGTCTAAGAGACAGCCACAGACTTTGTAGCTACCATCATCATGTCTTGGAGACAGATAAACATGCGTCAAGGCCAAGAATTTGTTAGCTATGGGTAGGTAGATTAAGTCGATGAAGGGCTGACGGAAACCTGGTAGTTTTCAGGTTGATATACTATTACATATTATGAAGGTTGAGTTGGCCGTGGTGTGAGTCGGCGGTGTGAGGGTGACGCCGATGGCAACGTAATAATATATAGGTCGTGTGATCAATGAAAGGCCAGCTTGGTCTGCCACTCTACAGGCCCTACCTAGGTACCTGTAGTCTAGCGTCAATAGTCTTGAGCAATCGTCGATTGGTGCCTGCAGCCTGTAGGTAGGTATGTATGCTGAATATTAGTACGGATGTGGTTAGGCCCTGCCTTGTCAGGTTCCAAAATCAAAACAAAGATGTGCCTACCAGGTAATGTAGTGTATAATCACCTGCTAGAAGGGGAAATCGCGGGGGTCTGCAATGCACTGTTGAAGATTCCTTTCGCGGCAATCCCAACCCTATTTAATCCCACGTCAGGACCCTGACCAAATTACAGGATGTACCAACCAGGGACTTACCCAAGCCAGGTCTCAGTCGAGGTACGTGAAAGGTAGATATCTATAAAATGATAAAATGGATTCATCACTGTAGCATGCAAACATATGGCCTCAAGAACCAACGGCAAGTTCATTTTGCAAATCATTAGGTTCATTAAACGTATCGCAGCAGTAGCGAGCAAGCAGTACCAAACCGACAGACCAAGCACCTTTTGATTATTCATACATTCATGTCCGCGACCATCCTTGAGAAGTAAACCTAAGAGGCTAGGCGATCTCGACGTAATTTCAACCTTCCTGAGTTTTTAGATATCATCGCGCAGATAACGTCGGTGGAGTGGGCTCGAGACTGTCGAAAACTCCATTGATGGATGTCTGGTTGGCACGGCATATGGTATTGGCGGATGTTTCAGAACAGTCGAGCTGAGGTTGGACTAAACCTGCCGCTTCGAATCCAGAGGGACTGTTGTGGCTTATCGTCAATACACATCGGTCAGAAGCCAGGACAAACAACAATGTTACTTACCCAGTACCAGGGCACACCTTCTCGATTAGTGTGAGACCGGCGATACCAGTCGTCTGGTAGACAAAGCTCACATACGGGTTGTCGCATTTATATACATTTTTGCTTGGGCCACTCGGTATCGAGGTTTCATTACGTTCGCAGGTAGTCTTGATCTGGGTGTCGGGATCGAGGAATCCGAAGCAGACACTGCTTGTGGTGTTCTTCGTCTTGCCTTTGTAGGTAGTAAAGTCTGTCACCACGAATTCTCCTGGCAATGTGCAGTTGCTAGCGGCAGCCTTCAGCACGCTAGGAACCGCATAGTGTAGAGCTCTCGACGCCGACGCCGCGGCTACCAGACCGAACAGAGCATGAATAGCACGCATTGTCAAGACCGAGCGGGTGAGATTGGGTTGTATAACTTATATTTCTCGTTTTTCGTAGGCCGACAGGGATTTAGGCGCTGGAGCTGGGTTGAGGGAAGGGAGTATGGTATGTAGAGGGATGAGGCCGTGATACGCTCTTATTCCACGGAGCAACGGAACAGCTGCCGTGAAGTAAGTAATGTGGAAGGCACGACTCGTAGTCAAGATTAGATGAAATGCAGGCGCAATGGGACAATGGGGTGCTTTTAAAGATCTACGGTAAGCGAATCGGTCGGGCCACTTTCTTAGGTATTATCGATGAAAGCTAGAATTTTGTCGTGACACGAAACACGGTTTGATAGCTCGGATTACCGCCACGAGAAGGCACAGAAGACACAGCTCCGGAAACGAGAATTCACCACCCTCTTGCCAAGGGACAGGTCGGTTTGCTCTCCATAGGCGTTTGTACATACATAGTATCGAGGCGATCAGCCGACTTGTTATGCGCCCAACAGGGGAATCTTGCCTAAAGTGCACACTGATTTGTATGCGAAACCACTCAAGATGTCCTGTATCCTGTGCAGGGCCTACGCGATGGGACACTTTACTCAGTTCAGTCTCCAATCCAGAGCAAATCGAGCTCTGATCTGCTCGACTTCGCCAGCCGTCCATGCCGCCAAATGCTTGGCAACTCCCTACTGACGTAGCAACCCATTGCTTTTCAGTCAGGTTACCTGGCCCCTGGGTCAAATACGAGACACAGGCCCGGCGAGACAATAGGGTACCTACCCATACAGAAGTTCCATCTTTAGTGAAGCTTGTACCTGTCTATCTAGTAAGCTACATGTAGGTATCCTGAACACCTCCGAAAAACGTTGGTTGCGGTTAAAAACAGACCACTGGATTGAAGAGATCATGTAGGTACGTAAAGAAAGTACAGGTCAGCTTTATCACAGTCGCGGCACAGTAGCCGCGAGTACTAGTGCGGCGACCTAGGTCCTGCCTGGTTATGTATTAGCAACGTACATAGAGCTATTAGCGTCACTATCCCTTGCCTTAGCTTCTACATAATACGGATACCACCTTCTCATGCAGGGGTAAACTTCACCAATCAACTTCGCCAGTGACCTCGAGCTCAACAACAAATAATTCTTACTGAAGAGTATTCCTGCCTCTATCTACCTCAGTTCTCTAGCTACCTCTTAGCTAAACTGCAGTATAGGTTTCTGCAAGCACGTGGATTTGGGAAACCTCAAGTTTTGTTTCATCTAAGTACACTAAAATTAAAGGCGAGCCTTTGGGAAAGAGAGGAACGATTATGTGCTGTACAAGTGATGTACTATAAATACAAAAATTCACAGGGATCATGAGTCCACTATGTCTATAAAACTCTTCGGCCCTCGCATCGTTAGAACTAACCTAGAAACAATTGGTGAGACAGGTATAATCTCCGTCAACATTACCTACTAAGTGGCATTGTTCACAGTGGGCGCCGCCAGGAAGACAGAAGCTTTCGATTCTATGGCTGTTCTGAGGTCGACACATTGGGTTTCGAGACTATCTATGCTCCATCAACTCTGTCGATTCTCCCACAAGTCGTTTACATGGCTAAGCCCGTGAAAAATATAGATCTAAGGCAGACCGGAATAAGGATCTGGTGCGCGAACTTCATGGCAACCGCCGGGACGTCCATTCAACCTCGTAAACAGTTCACGCACACCAAATGATTGATGGATGAGGCCACTTCCTGTCTGTCTGGTACTAATTTGACCGCTAGATACTGTGGCACAGACGTTACACATTAGAATCTACCAACATTGTTCCTTCGGAAAAGTCGCGACGCCACCGTACCACGTGAGCACGCGGCACGCGCAGTTTCAACCCAGTCCGCAACCAAGACATGCCGTCAACGCAGGACACTCGCATCTGACCTACTAGTGGTGGGCGCGAACTGCTATGTATCAGCCTGCGCCAAAAGCAACATGAATGTCCTCTAGCGTCTTTCAAGAGAAAAGCACTGACGCATCAAGGACTACGGATGGTATGATCTCCACAAAAACAGGCAGGCCAACGGAGTAGTCACGAGAATAACTCTTAGGACTTCGGACCCGACTGTTCTTCGGCCGGCGTTTGCAGCCAGGCGCTACGCTGTGCTAGCTGATGACTTCACCATTTGAATATATCTCATGTGCAGCACAAGAATCCAATTTGCCCTAATGAATCAATCACATGTTTTGACGGCTAGCACTGGTAAGTGTTTCGAAGATATTGCTGCGCCTCCACAGTAATCCCATTGGATTGACAAGTATGCTCAAGATCACGTTCATTTTACGGCTCTATCTACCACAAACCGGAGCATACAGGGTATCGCAGCGACATTGTCTGACAGTGAAAAGTATTAACTATATTATATGATTAGTCTCATATATCGATGCCCGTGGTATCATGCCGAAGTCCAGTCTCGTCCGTATGATCGCCCATTGCCCCCTATAATTAGGTATTACCGATGAGGTGAAATAGTTAAGTACAAGACTTTATACAAGCCTCCCTTGTCCGCGGCACGAAACACGCCATAGGTCAAGATACACTATCATATACAGTCGCCGCCCGTAATGTCCAACTTTCGTTAGGTATGTGCCCATCACGTTTGGCGACCGACCGTCCCCTAGGATGCCGGGATAGAGGGATCTTCCCAGTCCGCCTCGACTCGCCACTGATCGTCTAGACTCAGGGCCGTCTCCTCTACGAGATCGCAGGTTTGGTGACCCCATTTCTGGCGGAACACCTCTCGGCCGGCTTCAGTCAATATCCAGAACGAGCTAGCGAAGCCATCCGCATTGTAATAGTACGGCTCGCCGCTTCCACCATGCTGGCTATTCTGCCAGGAATTGCGTACCAAGTCATGGTTCCGATACTTGTACTCGCCCATGTCGTCGGCAACCTTGAGGAGAGTGCGGAAATAGTCTAACGGCTGGTTGGTGCCTATAGGAGGCGCCAGTTCGGAACCTTCTACGTCTCGTTTCTCGGTAGACTTCACCTCATTGTCGTTTTTGTTCACCGGCTTGGCATTTTCGCCGATTTCTTCACCTTCAGTCGTGTTGTTCTTACTGGACGCATCGTCAACATCCAGGATTTCCCGGTGTTCGGCACCATCTGGTACGGGATTGGGATCGAAGAACTTGGGTACGACCTGGGGATCACGATACAGAGCAGCAAGGTCTTCCAGAACGGTTGATACATCATTTATGATACCAACGCGACGATTGCGCATAGTCCATCCGTCCATCTGCAATCTTGCGTTCATATCGCAATCGCTTCCGTAATATGGGATCAGGCTATCCCACCCTCCTACGGCATCTAGTGCAGCGCGGTTCACCAGCGTGAGATGATCGTACTGAAACCAGCGGAATGCCCATCTCTCCCCGCTCTCCAGTGTTTGGTTTAGCTCACGTAGACAATTCTCGTAGATGGTTCGATAGCCCGACTGCCCGGCAGCTGCAGGACGCATGATATCCATTCTTTCACCGTCGTCGTAGAAGAACCATTCACGGTCTCCTGGACGGTTGATGGTGTCGCGTCCGTCTTCGAAAGAGAACACCAGAACATCCTGATGTGAGTAGAAGTAATACGGCCAGCTACGCGAGACCGCTGTCGATAGGAAGAAATTCTGCATTTGTGAGAAAGTCATGAGGACGGGCGTCTGCATGATGTTGACGCCCAGGCGATGCAATGTCGTGTGATTCAGATAGAAAGGGTTTTGAAGCGTTAGCTTCCCGTCGACGTTGGAATTTTGAACGCCGGTGTTTTCGACCACGTAGATAGATTCCGGTGGCCAGCCTGCTGTAAGGTAGCTCACTACGCACTGCAGGAGCATGGGCCATTGACGCGTGAAGCCTATGAATAGAGGCGGGATGTATGAAAGGCCGTGGTCGCGGTGGAGGCCAGGCTTCGGAACGTTGTATTCGGGAATAGGTGGCGGCGCGGCGGTAGAGGAGACCAGAAGGGGGAACGGGTCGGTGATGGTAGGCACGGCCAGGGTCGCCGTCGACTTGTATGTGGGTGGAGGGTGAGGGCTAGTCGGGCGACTATGAGCTTTCTCGTATTTCGGATTACCGCTGCCATGGATTTCGAACTTGGATATGGTGGTCAAAAGCTCGGTGGTATGTCCATTGTTGTGATAGAGGCCTATCAGAACGAACACCGACACGATGAAGCTAAGTGGAAGCAAGATTCGGAGGCCCCTCGGGGCTCTGACAAGGGAGACCGGCATCGCACGGTTAAAGCAGGTAGGTACCAGCTCTCGTATGGCCGTGTGAAGTAGGAAGCCCGAGCAAAGTGTTTTGGTAGTTACTTAGCAGCGAGAACGGGTTCAAGCCAGCGGGAATCGGAGCGCGGGCTGTCTACTGTTGATCTTGACAAGCATAGGCTGTTCGACTAAGATTTCGACCAAGAAATGACCAGGCCCGCGAGTTTTAGCACAGCCAGGGAACCGGCTATCATCGTGCAATTGCCAAAGCCGCCACAAAAACCGATGCTTAACAGATCTAAAGGAGGAACTTGCCCAGATAAGGTTATGTCAGGCGCAACACGCATGGGCACCCTTAGCTTCCGAAGATAGGGAGTGATGTAACACAGAAAATATAAACAAGCAGTTGGTGAAACGGCCGCCGCACTTCGGATAGGGTCATCAGGCGAGAGTTGCTCAACAGTGTCCATGTAATTGCCAGCACATTGAAAGCTGCCTAGGTTAGGTATATGTAATTCAATGGAACGTTTCACAATAGATTCCTTCAATACATGTCTCGACAATGGTGTGCGATATCAAGGGGAGGGAATAATAGCACTTGAGTTAGTCTTCTGATAGACTGCACTGCTGATACCAATGACATCCATTTGCACGAGTGAGGAGAAAGATTCGACAGCTACGAGCAACACATCTCACATTGACTGCCACAGCGTCGGTGTTTTTTCCATACCAAAGTTAATATTCTGGCCGTAGGGAGCCCAGTATAAGATAAATACAATTACTAATGATAATCTATATAAATAAATAATAAACACCCCAGCCCCTCTAGGGCTTGTTGACGATGCAAAGCTTTGCAGGTCTATATGTAGCTTTGCTGAATGCAGTACGAACGGTAGAATAAAGAAAGCAAGTATCCCACTATGTTAGCCGACGACAATTTTGGCCACTAAACCCTAGATGTGGTCAGCGGCAGCAATGTCTTTGGCCGCGCGATAGCCCAGTGCGTATGCCGTGCCTTGAGTCTGGCACGTAATAATGCCAGGAGCTGCGGGCGAACCGATGACCCGCAGACCCTTGATACCGCGCACGCGCCAATTGGTGTCAAGGACCTTTCCCATGGCGACAGTGGCCATGGGATGGTGGAAACTTCCAGAGGTCCCCTTGATAGCCTCCCAGATGGCGTCGTCGCTGGTGACGTTAGCGCCGGGGTACAGCTCGACAGGTGCCCACGACTTGAGCTCCGGACTGTTAAATATGGAGCGGTATTCCTTATAGGCGTACAAGATGGCGGCTTTGTCGGCCGGCGTGCTCCAGTACGCCGAGTTGATGATGGGCTGGTCGCGATAGTCTGCCGTTGCTAACCTCACGTTCCCGCGCCCCTCGGGCTGTACCAGGGCCATGAAGGGCGTGATAGTACTATAATTGGCGAACTGCTGCTGGAACGGCGCTGTCGAGTACTCGTAGATGAAATGGGGCCGGTCCTTGGGCAGACTCGTGTGGAAGTGACCGAGACCCTTGAATACGCTATCGGGTAGCCTAAGAGCAGCGAAGACGTTTCCCGGCAAGCCTAGAAGTCCGTCCCCGTTGGCTGCATACTCCTCTTGCGCCTCCTGCGCTGCTGTCGCGTTGAACAGCCACTGCCAGGTCGTGCCCATCTCCGGGATTGTCTGATAGACGAGTTGCGCGAAGTGGTGGTCGACTAGGTTTTCACCGACTTGCGATGAGTCGAGTACGACCTTGATTCCTAGTTTCTGGAGCTGCTTCGATGGGCCTACTCCTGAGAGAAGAAGCAAGTGCGGGCTTCCGATGGCGCCGGCCGCTACGACGATTTCCCGCCCATTGATTGTCTGTATCGTGTTGGTCAGGGTATCGTTGTACGTGACGCCAGTCGCTGTCTTCCCCTGGAAGTTGATCTTGGAGACCCAGGCGTCGTGGCGGACCTCGAAATTCGGACGATTAGCAGCGAGCCAGCCGAACGTGTTCCAGGCGTCGCTCCTCGTGCGATTACTCGCGCGGATGGTATCGACCTGCTCTGTCACGCCAATACTATATCCGGAGCAGAAGTCGATCTCGGGAAGTCCGAACTGGGACGACATCTTGTCGACGAAGGGCCTGTCAATACCGAGTTGTATGCGCTGTGAGGTGATCTCTAGGGGTCCGTTGCCAAATGAGGACTTGTTCACTGGCGTTTGGTCTGGCGGATGAACGTCCTCTTGGAAATGCGTTGTTGCTTTGAAGGCGTCGAACATGGACTTCCACGATAATCCCGAGTTCCCAGTTATCTGCGCCCATTCGTCAAAGATGGATGGCGAGCCGCGGCAGTACCCCATGCCGTTAACAGCGCTGCCTCCTCCCAGGGCCCTCCCCTGCCATATATCTGGCGTACGCCCATCCAGGGCTGGGTCTGGCGCTGAACTGTAGTTCCAGAACCAGGGAAAGGTGTTGAAGAACATAGCCGGCGCTATAAAAGAAAGCCAACATCAACATCCTCTTCTTGTGGACAGTTGTCTTTGTAGGCAGTGAGTTCGAGACAGATACTTACTCGTCGCTAAGGGATTGGTGCTTATGTCCGGCCCTGCTTCCAGGAGAACTACCCGAATCTTGGGGTTCCTGGTTAGCTGTTCAGCAAGAACCAGCCCAGCAGGGCCTCCGCCGACGATTAAGTAGTCTGCCGTATATTTCGCTGTTTTCGGCGTCAACTCGGGCGCTGCTAAGGCCCATTCTGAGAACAGAGCCAACAGAGCCAGACCCTTGGATAAATGTTCACGAAGCATTTTTCTTATCAAGTAAGCTAACAGAGAAAAACAACTCGATTTAACACTGGAGACTATAATGCGATACTCCTCTCAACTGTTACGCACACCTAAGTGACGCTCATCATGTCTTTTATATGTCCGTTCTCATTGCGTTGTAACAACAGCTTCCTCGGCCTGGAGTCCTTTCGCCTATCTCGTTTCTCTCGTTCCTCTCGCTTCCTTCACAGCCCTGGTAAGTTCCAAAAAGCCACAGAATCCCAACATACGACCTTCTCAGCTCATCTTCTTACCAGCTCCCCTCTCCCTCCCTCGGGAATCGGAGGTTGATGCCTGTTTTGTGTTTTTGTCATTAGTGTTGACTGAAGGATGGCTAAGTCTATCCTGGTCATCTTGAGTTAGAGCTGAGCGTGTGTAGGGCAGAATTCGAAGCGAGAGTCTTCGGTAAAACACGTGGAGTGCGCCCTATTTTCAGCCCCTCTGAGTGCCACGAGGTCTGTAAATAGCTATCTCACCGAGCCGCCTCCGCGCTAGTAACGATGACCTAGAGAAAATAGCACGGCATGAACTGGCCCCTCTAGCGCTTAGGGTGCAAGTGCGATGAGTTCGTATGCACCGTAACTGTACAGCGGTGGTATGCAGTGCACATGGGGTGTGCTGCAGGGGGGCTTTGCTAGGTATATGCCTTGGGGGGTGTACACGTAACGGGAGAACAATAGGCTATGCGGCTCTGGGAAGTGCATAGCTGTTAGATAATACCTTCCTGGTAGGGATAAGATTCAAGAAACAATGGGGAACCGACGGGATGAGATCAGCCAAGCGACATGCATCGGACACCGTTGAATTCTGGAGATCGGGGGATTGAGGAAAATAAGGTTGGTCCGAAATCCGAGGTTCTAGGCCTTCTAAGCCTACCTGAACGCCCGAAACCTTGAGCAAATCCCAAATGCAAGTCATTCCCTCCAATCTTAACACGCCTTGGACGCCCAAAAAGTAACTCTAGACCTACCTGTCTCTGACAGGGGACAAAGAAAAGGACTACTAGAAATGTCCCCGCATGGAATTAGCGGACTTAAAAGCAGTTAAGCTTTCGTATAGCAAGATCGGAAAACGAGCCCGGGTCATTTTTTTCTCGCATGCTATGCCTAGCGTACCGTATTATGCCACGCTACGGCACATTGCCGTTACCTGACTTATCAGATCTTTAGACCACTTGGGTACAGATCGCTGGTGCCGCTGACAGTACACCAGGTGGGTAGCAGAAATGGTAAGATGTATTATCTATTGGATACCGAACATGAAGCATTGCTACGTAGTAGATTTGAATGAATAGATCTTACTTAGCATACGGAGATACACACGCACTGCATGTGAATGCCGTCCTGCGACTGCTTCTAACAACAGGCCTGAGCTCCCACGAGACGACAACAGGCAATGTCAGGCATACTGTATAGCGGTCGGTGCAGAGTTAAGTCCCGTAGTTGCCCAAATAGGAAAGTTCCCATCTAGGTTTAGTTCCGCTTGTACTTGCCCCCGCATCTATACTTCCAATATTGCGACGCAGGCAACCACCTGCAGGGAGGAAGTTAACGACAACAATATAGCGTACCTAGAAAATTTAAAGCGATTCAGCTTAGGTACCGTCAGGCTCGAGTTGATTGTTACACAGTGGTGGGGTTGTCGCAGCTGGGTAAGACAAAATCTCGCACTTTACGGACTTAGCAACCTTTGTCTGCGGCCTTGCTCTTTGATGTCGAGGTCTACTTAAGAAGGTACGGAAAGGATCTCAACGAGAGCTTCTCTGGGCTGACATCAAGAAACAACTCAAGCTCTTAACAGATTAGTAAACCTGGCGCCGCGCTTCATCATCCACATAGTGAAGACCTGGAATAAGTTCCTCTCCCACTTCCGCAAAAAACCCAAACAAGACGTACCCAAGGACATACCCCAAGATACACCCCAGGAAACCCCTAGAGAAATATCCAACATGGCTGCTGACAAGACCATCATCTTTGTTACCGGTGAGTTAGCCTCATATGGACTGTCTGGTCGGCTTGGCAGTTTAACGGCTGACCTTTAATTCAGGTGCCAACAGCGGTATCGGCTATGAGACCGTCGTGGCTCTCGCGCAAACCTCAGCCGATTTTCACATCATCCTTGGCGCCAGGACTGAGGAGAAGGGTAAGGCTGCTCTGAGCAGCATTCAAGCATCAAATGGCAGTTCCCTGAAAGGATCCATATCAGTTGCCCAGATCGACGTGACCAAGCTGGAGACGATCACTGCTGCCAAGGAGCAGGTCGAGAAGCAGTTCGGCAAGCTTGACGTGCTCATCAACAACGCCGGCATCATCGCCTACCAAGAGTCCGATTTGGTCAAGGCCACCCGCCAGAGTCTCGAGGTTAACGTCCTGGGCCAGATGATGGTCACCGACACCTTCGAGCCCCTGCTCAAGAAGTCCGCCAAGCCCTACATCATCTACGTCTCCTCGGAGCAAGGCTCCATCACCACGCGTCTGGACCCGGATTTCAAGTTCCGCCAGCTTCGCGGAGAGTCCTACCGCATCAGCAAGGCCGCGCTCAACATGCTGTCTGCCTGCCACAGATACAACTTCTCCGAGTGGGAGAACAAGGCCAGAGTCATTGCCTTCAACCCTGGTTGGTGCATTACCAACCTCACGGGCGAGAAGGGTCGCGAGATGCGCACCAAGATGGGTGCCAGAGACGCTAAGGAGCCGGCGCGGGGGCTCGTTGAGGTGGTTCTTGGGAAGAGGGACGATGATATTGAGAAGAACGGCATGGTAGATACGGATGGTGGTATCTTGCCCTGGTAGATGCTTGCATTCGCAAAGTCTCTGGTTGGTTTAGGGGTGTGTTGACCGATTGTGGGGATTAAAGCAGTTATAACGAAGAAGAACAATACCTATGTAGTTCCTTGTTAGATCCACCAAGTTAATAGATTGTCCATCAATAAGGAAAGCTCAAAGACTGTTAAGAAAATACATGTATATGAATGCGCTCAAAGATACTTGATACGATGGATAGTACGACGGTTTCTCTAGTTTCAACAAAATTAAAAGTACCTACCTGCTGCGATCTGATAGACGATTTGGCCTAGGAGGATACGGCGGTAGATTTACCTATATACAGAAGAATATCACTTAACTTGAAATTTTGAAAGCCAACCGCTGTCCATCATAATGCATGACTGCGTCGCATCCGCGGCTAAGACGTGCAGCGGAGGTTTCTCGACCCGACTCATAAGGGATCTAACCTAGACCGTTCGTGAAACAGTTACATGCAGACAACGCAAAAGGATCAGTGAAACCAAGTAGTTAGATGAAATGATACTGTATCGCGAATCACAGAATTGACGGCACCGATGCCTAATAGCCGTAGGGGATCGAGCAAAAAGCTGAGGGTGAACGTGAAGACATCCTCCCCGCCGAAATTCCTCATTGTTTAATGCTCTATTAATTCACATCCAGATGACCATCTGACTCGCACATTTCTCTTTCTCATCTTCAATAAGTCGCCCCCACTAGCCTTCTACGACTCCTTTAGTTCAGGAACAGGAATGTTCAGAGGCTCAAACTCCCCCAGAACATCCTTCATAATGGGCAAGTGATGAATCTCCAAGAACCAGCTGGTCATGCGGGGGTACTTGTCCAACAGCACTTTATAGAACACCTTGACGCCGAACACCATGCAGCCGACGGTGAAGAGATCCGCTATAGTCAGTTGGTCGCCGACGAGGTATTTTCTGTTGCTCTCTTGTAAGTGACCCTCGAGCCGCGCGCAGTCCATGTGGAAGCGCCGCAGGCAGTCTTCCTTGTCCATGCGCACGGGCTGGTACCGTCCCACGAGAGGGAGGATCACCCCGCCGATGTTAGCCATGAGCTCCGAGTTGGCGAAGGACATCCACTGCAGGATCTGGTAGTACTCCGCCTGCGAGCGCCCGAGGAGAGGCGTTGAGGGCTTCTGAGACGTTACTGGAATTATGGTAAGAAAAAGAGAAAGAACCAAAAAAGACTGACATTGGTATGATAATCCAGAGTACGTGGGCATGCTTTAGCGGGTTGGTAGGAGGGTGGATAGAGAGGTAGGCAGTATGAGATTCAGAAGCGAGAGAGAGAAACCAGGAATTAGACGGTATTATACTCACTGTAAAGCGTAATGGCGATGCTCTCCGTCAAGACGGCCTCATCTGCTCCCACGAAGGTCGGCACTTGACCCAGAGGGTTGACCTCCAGAAGCTTCTTGTAGTTCTCGCCATCGTGCCTGTCGGCCTGGACGACGTCTAGCTCGAGACCGTGCGCCTTTGCGACGGCGAGAATAGCGAAGACCCGCGGGCTGGGCTATTATATCCCCGGATGAATTACTGTTAGCCAGGAGAAATCGGATTTGAGAAGTGCTGTTGTGTTGTTAACACTACTTACGTTGTGGTTATATAAAGTACCGAATGCCATGATGAGATGCGATGATCACCTGGTGGGCTATCAAGTTACACTGAGCCAACTTTCCTTTCACTACTCACTTAACCACCTAGGTTATTATACATACATAATATCAAACTAATTAACTGCGGATCCATGGGGGCATAGGCATATATAGGTATCAGCAAGTCTTGAGTTGTCTGTCTAGTAGGTACCTGGTTGTGCATTGCTCTTGACTGACACTTCTGTATTAGCGCCGCCCGGCACGAGCTGTGAGAAGGATAGTACAGTAGGGTAGAGTAACCCGTGCAGGGCGGAACGCTGATTTGAGTCGGGAACCGGCTTCGGCGATCTGAAAACGAAGACGGACAATGATTCGTTTGGTAAAATTCCGCCCCCGACACAATCAATTGGCCGAGCGGCGAGCGCCCATTCTCCTCCCGACTACACGCGGCTTTCTTTTTTCTCTCGCTTGTTACCTACCAAGGTAACAGCGTCGTACGGGTGTTCTAATCTATTTCTTTCCATTTATGTGTAGAGGTCGTTACGTGATGGACTGGAACTTGAATACGTAGAGATAGTTTCATTTGTGTGAGGGGCCCATTATTGTTGTAGGTTGAGCCTAGTGGGCTCATTTGTCTCTAGGTTCTGTTAGAATCTTGGATGTTATGCAGATAATAACAATTAACTATGTAGTTACGGCGCTGGAACTTCCCAATGTATATTCTATATCGAATTAAGTCCGATTTTACTGCTCTTCTAGATAGGCGCATAAACTCTATAGAACAAGTATCTGGAAAGCACCACGGAGCATCCGATGCGAGAGCAACGTCCATCCCGCCCATGCGTGGCAGATCACTTACTAACCTAACCTTAGCTAAATGTGACATAACAGCGCTTAGTTAGACGATCAAGCGGTCTTTTAGAATCTTGACCTGAATACCGGGCGTATCATCGCGCGTAATCCCATTGAAACAATCGCCGATGACATCAACATCGCGCTCTTTAACCACCTCATACGGTTCCATCTCGAACCGACACAGGATGCGGGCAATGGTCAACAGCAACTCAGCGTTGGCAAGACTGTATTAGACAGATTCTGTTAGCTCGCTGCCTCGAAGTTCGCATCTTCTACTGTACTAGCAGCGCGGAATGAATGGGTAAATGGAATGGGTAAATGTTTCTCCTTACTTGACTCCGAGACAGTTCCTACTGCCGCGCCCAAAGGCCATGAAGTACCGCGTCTTCAAGCTCGGATTGTCTAGCCATCTCTGCGGACTGAACCTCTCCGGTTCAGGGAAGATGGCCGGGTTCATGTGCGTGAGATACAGTGATTGCATAACAGGTGTCTAGAATCCTCAACGTTAGAATATTGAGATAATAACTTGCCAAATGCATAAAATTATGATCGCGATCCGCTTGGTTCATCAGTGAACTAATACAATACTTACGCCTTTGGGTATCACCCATTGCTTGTACTGAATGTCACGGTCGGGCGAGACGCGCGGCGCGCGAGTTGAGACGGCGTTGGTCAAGCGTAGACCTTCGGTTATGCAGGCGCACTGAAGCGAGAAAGGTTGTCAGCTAAACGAACCCGGGCCTGTCGCATCCATATCAAGCAGCAAGTATTACATACAAAGAATGGTAACGTCTCAATGGCAGCTAGCGTCACCTCGGAATCCGGCCGCGGCATCACCATCCTTAGCTCCTCGAGAGCGCGATCCAGGACGTCGGGATTCGCCAACATGTGGTAGATGGTGACGGTGAGGTTGCGCGTCATAGGATCGGTGCCCGCGCCCAGGGTCAGGAACGCCTCCGCGTTGAGCCGCCCGACGGACTTCTCCTCGGGCGGCAGGTCGCTGTCGAGGATCTCGGAGAATATGGTCCTGGCGTTGGCGGTCATGCCCGTCGTGTCGACGCCCTTCTCTTTTGCCTCGATGTGTGCCTGGATGCTGTCCATCGGATACTTGGCGCGCGCGGCGACCGCCGCCGCCGAAGGGCTGAACCAGCGGACGAACCACGGCTCGAGATGCAAGGAGAGGACCGTCAAGGTCTTGAACTGCCGGCCCACAGGCCGGATCTTGCCGAGCTGTCTGAAGGTCTCGAACCAGTCGCGGCCCCATTCCTCTCTGCCGAGGTTGCCCATGTCGACGCCCAGAGAGTAGGAGGAGATGACGTCCATAGTGAGCGCCGCCATGGCGTGGGTCAGGTTGACCACGGGCTTCCCCTGCTGAGAGAATGCGATCGCGAGCCGCTCCAGCAGTCGGTCAATCTTGTTCGCGATCAGACCCTCGAGCTGCCTCACGGCGCCCTTGCTAAAGAAGCGGCTCAGCGCGGCTTTGCGCACGTGGTGTAGCTGGTGGTCCATGGTCTGCAGCATCGACCAGCCCATCATCCCCGACTCAGTCGCGACGGTGAACCAGGGGTCGCCATTGCGCCGTTGCCGCCCAGGCGGGGAGTATATGGGGTCGAGGAAATCTGGATCGTAGATGTGGATGTGGATAGGGTTGATGCGCACGATGGGGCCTGTCCAGCTCGTTAGAAGCGATGTATATAGGAGGGAGGCCAAGGGCTTGGCCCTGGCCCCGTATCACGAGCTGAATGTGGAACGTCTCTCACCATATTGCCTATGTAAGTCTTCTATCTTCCACATGTACCGATAGTTGAGTGGCCACACATCGTAGTAGAACTCGTACCAGAATGTAACTGCAGCGAGCTTAGGGCCTGGGAACCTGGCAAGAGGATGCAGTGTTATGCGGTATACGAAGACCCCAAGCCAGTAGACCACATAGAGCGGTATGGCGAAGAGAAGGACACGAAGCCAGTTCACACTTAGGTCGACGTCCATGATGCCGAGTTGGGATAAAGTGAGATAGAGTTTTCCTCTTGGTATGAGAATGCTGCTATAGTATGTATAAAGCAACGGGCGTGGAAAAGTATGATGTCCAATCCCGAGTCGTCGGGATCCCGGTTCAGCTCACTGTCGCGAAGAGGTCATGTCGGTTATCGATGTCAAGACCGACAGGGACTATCAGGAAAATACCGAAGACCGCTGCTGACCGTGCATATACCGGTATATGTCTGTCCAGTGGGATATATGACGACGATAAAAGACCCAGTTATCAACATAAGTCCAACGACATAGCTTGCCACAGACAATCACCATCACTTCACTACAACATTACTTCAACACCGCCTTCGCATACTTATCTCACGAACAAAATGAGTCCCTACATCCCTTACCGACTTGATGGAAAGGTCGCCCTGGTGACCGGCTCAGGCCGTGGAATCGGCGCTGCTATGGCAGTTGAGTTGGCTCGCTGCGGTGCCAAGGTGGTCGTCAACTATGCCAACTCACGCGAATCAGCCCAGAAGGTGGTCGATGAGATCAAGAGCTTGGGTTCCGACTCGATCGCAATCAAGGCGGACGTGAGAAAGGTCCCCGAGATAACCCGGCTGATGGACGAGGCAGTCGAGCATTTTGGCGGGCTGGACATTGTGTGCAGCAACTCAGGGGTCGTGAGCTTCGGACATTTGAGCGAAGTGACCGAGGTTTGTCTTGTCCTAATCACGAAGAGACTTTTTACTAATGACGGCATGGGGTCCGACAGGAAGAGTTTGACCGTGTATTCAGCTTGAACACGCGGGGTCAGTTCTTCGTTGCGCGCGAGGCGTACAAGCACCTCAACGAAGGCGGCCGCATCATCCTGATGTCGTCGAACACGGCCAAGGATTTTAGCGTGCCACGCCACTCGCTGTACTCAGGGTCCAAGGGTGCCATCGACTCGTTCGTGCGCGTCTTCTCCAAGGATTGCGGCGACAAGCACATCACGGTCAACGCGGTCGCACCGGGCGGAACGGTGACCGACATGTTCCACGAAGTGTCGCAGCATTACATCCCCAATGGCGAGAAGTTCTCGGCCGAAGAGCGGCAGCAGGTTAGTTAAGATTATTTGGTTTAGTTTGTTCCGATGGCTAGATTGCTGACATGCAGCGTTACCTATTCTAGATGGCGGCTCACGCTTCTCCCCTGATCCGCAACGGATACCCTGTCGACATTGCACGCGTGGTCTGTTTCTTGGCGAGCAAGGAGGCCGAGTGGGTCAACGGCAAGATCTTGACGCTTGATGGTGGTGCGGCATAAGTTCAAGCAGATGCATTATTCCCTAGAACTACCTAAGATAGTATAGATCGAGACAGACATTATGTGTAATACGCATGGAAATAGATTATGAAGTGTTCTTCTATGTCATCCAACTTGTACCGATCTTGCGCCGTGTGACCTACACTATGTAGTACATATGACATACACTAGTATGACCTACCCTGGTACAATCTCGAGGTTGACAGATAACCGGGAACGCATATGTACATCTGTACTGCTGGACGGGCTCACAGGGCGTTGCACACTAAATTATGTACTATAGGGACTAATCTACAGCATGCAGCCCTATTCCTCCGTCTGCAGTAGAAAACAACTCACACACATCCTAATTGTCTCAGCCGCACTAGGATCGTATTGACCATATGCTGTAAAAGTAACGCATCCGAGCTCCTAACAGGTCTTTCCAAGGGAGTAGAATTAACCTAGAGAGATATTGTAGCCTACGCATACGAGTAACTGTGGCTGGTAAGCCTGAAGCTCTAGCCGAGTCCTTTTGGCACCCTGGCAGCAAAATGGCCGTACCGGCTTTAGCTCTTGTTTCCAGCGACGCCAGTAAACGGGCCGTGCCGTTCATTCCCGAGGTCCTCGCCTAGGTGGGCCTTGCAGCTCCGGCTTGCTTACAGGATTAGGGCCGGAAATTTTAGTTTATGTGGTATTATGGACCCTTGATTAAGTAAGACTCGGTGTCCGATGTCAGTCATTCTTACTGGTAGTGAGCAGTTACTTACATAATGTGTAGGTATATGATGAATCCCGAGTCCCGATTGTGGCGTCCCGATAACTGGACTAAATTGGCTTCGATGATCTTTCTCTCCAGCCCCAATTATGATCTTAGCCTAAGACTCTCGATCTAGGTCTAGATACACGACGAAATAATGACGGCAAGCGAAGTTCGCTGTCGTAAATGGTGAGAAAGGTTAAAAAAAATAAGCATTTGAGTATGTGTGTCTTGACACAGCACAATGCCCGTACTCAGCTCTCCGCCGATGCCATATCTTAAAATCGGCGCGGCAAGGTCTATCCATCTTCCTCGCACATTTATGGTATTCCGTTTTCCACAGCAGGAAACGGGACTCCCAAGCATCTTATTAAATGGCATAGATGAAGGCGCGTCCTGGTCAGAACTCAATTGTGTACGACGCAAGACACTTTGTGAATTGACATAGACAACCCCCAATCATCATGCCTACATACGCAGTTCTAGGCAGCACAGGCAACTGTGGCACTGCTCTCATCCGCAATTTGCTGGGCCAGTCTCCCCAGACACGAATCAATGCGTATTGCCGCAACAGGGAGAAGCTGTACAGAGTCCTCCCCGAAGTCATCGACAACAAGAACGTTGAGGTTTTCGAGGGCAGCTTCAACGATGACAAGTTGATAGACAACTGTCTTCGGGACACCAAGGCCGTCTTCATGGCCATAACGAGCAACGACAATGTGCCCGGCATTCGCCTCAACACGGACACTGCCCTAGTAGTTATCCGATCCCTGTACCGCCTGCGTAGTGAAGTGGGCGAGGCTTCTTATGTGCCCCCTAAGCTGGTGCTGCTCAGCGCCTGCTGCTTCGATGACCACCTCGCGCGCAACATGCCTAGCTGGTTCCGCCCCATCATGCTACGGGCCGCTTCCAACGTCTACGTGGACCTGCAACGCGCCGAAGACGTCCTGCGCTCGCACGATCAATGGGTCAAGTCCATATTCATCAAGCCGGCCGGCCTGTCGCCTGATATTGCGCGTGGACACCGTCTCACCTTCGACGAGGAGGAGAGCTTCGTGAGCTACATGGACCTCGCGAACGGCATGATCGAGGCCGCCAATGACGAGGAGGGCCGCTACGATGGGAGAAACGTGGGTGTTGTTAACAAGGTGAAGGGACAGGGTGCTAGGTTCCCGGCGGGTACTCCAAAGTGCATTGCTTTGGGCTTTGTTAGGCACTTCCTCCCCTGGATGCACCCCTATTTACCTGAGACCGGCCCTGATAAATAGAGGCTGGTTGTAAGGGATATGGTGCTACGGTCTACTACTGCACTTGAGATGGATGGGGGGCGTTGGACAGTGTGTTTCAGTAGAGTATTTCAAGACTTCCTCTCGGGTGTCATAGTCTGTCAATGAATGCCAATGATATCGCGTTTTGCTTCGCCCTTCCCTTCTTCATCTGACATGACCTGATTATTTTCCCGTCATGTATATAAAGGTGAGTAAAATAATTGTAATAGAACGTAAGTAGATACATAAGAGGTAACTGAACAGAAGTACATCTAACAAGGAGAAAAGAGCAACAGAGGGATCATTAGATCATTTTCTGATGATGTAGAATGCTTATGCTGCGCATAACGATCCATGAATTGGCATAGTCAATACATATACTCTAACTACATACCAAGCTAAGCTCTCAACTGCACTACGTTCTACCCATTATGGTGTCATGATCTCGTGGTACAAATTTCGATCCGTGTCAGGGACCCCCATGTCACTTGCAACTGATGATGTCGAAATGAAATGTCGACGATTTGCTTAGTAGCTAGGTTCACGGTTTTTCGGGACAGGGTCTTTCTACCGTATCTCATTAAGCTCCTCGCGCACAACTATCACATCTCTGGGGCATGAAGTCTAATCCCAAAAATTAAGCATCCGTGTCACAAGAGTGGCGTGTGCAGTTGATACTAGCAAGTTTATTTCTATAGTTCTAAGGAGCCTCAACTCAGACAAGCTAGACACATATCTCCTTCGTCTGCCCATTTGCAACAGGCGCGGCAGAAGGGGCATCGGGTATCTGGGGCTTCTTCCCCTGCATCAAATCCGGTCGTTGCCATGCCTCATCGTAGCCCACAAACCTCACCCACTTGAGATCGATAGGCATGTCCTTAGTAGTATCATGACCCATCCTAGCCAGCCTGAGCCACATGTCGCCCTTCATGGGGAAGTAGTCAGCCCAGGGGCCTTGTTCATACTCCTTAGCGGCCTGTTCGCCATTCTTCAGCGCCCGAATGAACTTGGCCGCGTGACCGTCATCATGCTGCTTGGTGACAGCGCTGAAGACATCTTCCCAGGCCCAGCCGTCGCTCTCGGGGCTCGAGTAGTTAGCAATAAACGTGCCCACCAGGGGCGGGCTGGCCGAACACGCGTACCAGGCCAGGTCGGTGCGCATCTTGAACTCGAGCAAGCGTGCGCGGTCCCGGAGCGAGATCCAGTCGCCCTGGCGCGCAAACACGCTCATGAAGATGCTGCTCGTCACCGAATGCATCCAGAAGAAGTCGATCTTGGTCTTGCGTCCGGCGAACTGCGCCTCGCCGCACATGTACGCGACCGTGCTGATCATCTCGGCCGTGCGGCGCTGCAGCTCGGCCTCGTCGGCTGCTACGCGGACCTTGCCCGCGATGCGCGCGAATGCGTCACCGGCGCGCGCCACGATGCCGTTGCGTAGTTTGAGACCAAAGTCCGACCAGCGTGGTGCCGTGCGCACCTCGTCACTGGCCCGGATAGCGTGCACGAGCTGTAGCAGCGATGGCGGCGCTGCCGCCTTTTTGCTATTACCATTCTCTTCGGCGCTGGCACTGGTGTCGTAAGCGGCTGCTTGCGCTTCGCACATGCCGAACAGCTTATGTAGATCGCTGTCGTCGTTCGCAGCTGCCTGGGCCAGAGCCTCGGCTATGATGCCGGGGAGCTGGAACTCGATTCCGAGGCCCAGGTGAATTAGGGGATGGTAGAGGCCGTCGAACATGCTCGAGAACATGCGCTCGGCGACCTCAGTGCCGGCGAAGACATATTCCTGCACCACGGCCTTGTACCCCTTTTCCGCGACCTTGCGCTCGAAGAATCGCAGGAAGGTGTTGTATTGCGCCTTGACGTGCATGGTCTGGAGGAACGTAGCTGCATCGTCTAGCTTCTCGACCAGCTCGCCGTCTACGGGAGGCATCGGTCTTTGGCCCACGGCCTCGTCTTCGTAGCGGTCGCGAAGTTCCTGTGGCCCGGCCCCTAATGCGAGGCACGTCAAGAGGCTGTGCGAGATGTGGTTCATGCCCGCTATCTCGCGGAAGAACATGTGGTAGGTCTCATGGTTCTTCTGGAGGAGTCGATTGCACTCCTCGACGGTACCGGGAGGGTTGGCCCCTCCCCTAACAATACCAAGTTGCGATGTGCTAAGTTCTAGTGCGGAAGTGGAGGCCATCTTGAGGCGACGGCTATGATGTACAGCGCTTTCAAATAATTATACGAGACGAATTTCACTTTCTTTGACTTCTACTGAATCTTGATGTCCATTTTCTTTCTATTCTATACTTTTGCAAATATGGCAATTATGGGGTTCTGCGCACTCACATCCCTATACTCTACATCCGCGATGCGACACCTATACCAGCTCTTCGGAATCCGATCTCTCTCAGTAATAGTATGCGATTCCTGTGAGAAGCGAGAAGCGTAGATTGATATCTACTGAGGATAAGCACTCCCGAATGCCTTAGACCTATATTGACCGAAACCTCATAATTTACCGTTAGCAGAGCTTACCCGATAGAACCCTATAGGGGGCAGGCATATAGTAGGTATTAGGTAAGGCACATAGGTAGGGCTGAGAACCGTTTCCGGGTGTCCACTATGTCTCGGAACTCGGCCTTCGGGCTAATTATTCTTATCCGCATACAGCGATAATACAGCTCATCTATCAACCTATCAATCACTTGTTGCACGACAGACAATGGACGGGAAAACGGTTGCAATGTCGGCTTTCCCATATGAAGTGGCGCACCCTGATGACAGGTGACAACTAAATGTGTTAACAAAAAAAATATGAAACATCACGTGCTATATGCAGGTCTCCCTAACTACAGTTGCGTCTGTTTACTAAACACCAATAATCATCGCGGTCACGTCGAAACAGAAGAGGTACTGGTATTGACTAAAATAATGCCGAGCAAAGAGAAACAGATGTAGTTTATTGTAATTCTCGCGTGAGATCAAGCTAAGTGTGCCTCATGATGAACTCGATCGATTTGAGGAATATTTGAAGTGTCGAAGTCATGAATCACGATATCATTCGAACAATCCTCAGTGGAAAAGCCGACCAAAAGAAAAAAAGGGAGAGGAGAGGAGAGGGGGGGAAAAAGCAAAGCTTTACACCGCCGGGGATCCCCTCTACCTATAATGAGATTCCCATATCGATCGTTCTCGTCCAAGTCTTTGCCTGCAATCTCAATGACGGCTAATGCAGGGTGTTCAGACCGTGTAACACGCCGCAGCATGAAGCGGCTATCGGCTTCAGCTAGGAAAAATTTCTCTTCCAATCTTTCAAAATCTGGCGCGGCCATGCGTGGATCTACAGATACCTATTTTGATTTTGTCTTACCTAGTTTTTTGTGTTACAGATAAAGCTCTGGACAATGTGTGGCCGACTGATCGACTCAAACGATCGTACCTGAGCTCTACATATAGTAGGTGCCTGATTGATGATAAAGCGGCTACTGACCCGGAGTCTCAGCAGACAAATATCGTTAAAGGGGACGATCTAGCGCCCAGCTGAACTGCCGGCGCTAGAGAAAGCATGCAGAAAGAGAGTGAGAGAGTGGATACGGTACTAAGGTTAGGTAAGTAGGTAGGTTAGGTCAGTCTCTATAGCAGTGACATTTTGTCTGTCTAATTATGTTAAGCACTGCACTTCACGGCTTGAAGAAATTAGAGCTGGGTATATCCTGGCCAACAAAACACAGTCATGATATCAGCAAGGGGAGAAATAGGGCAATAGGTATTACCTAGGTCAGGCCACCACAGAGGCTTTATCCATTATGTTTATTGGCAGCCATCTATTGAAGGTGCATGCTGCCTAATACTGTGTCTACCACTTGCAAAAGAAATACGTCCTTGCGGCTTTCTACGTGGACTCTCTTGCGTATCGTTGACCACTAGAGCCGTAATTATCTTGGACGATGGAGCTCAGGTCTCGGAAGTGTCCCCCTACCTAGGTTGTGTGACGGCAAATAGACCTTTGCAGCCGCCTACGTCGACGACGCGCGCCCTGCTTAGAGATGCCTAGATTAGTCAAGTCGAGATAGGTAAGTAAGATTCCATTGTCCAACCCATATCGAACGCGGCAAAGTCCTCAGAGGTCTGCGTGTCTATCTCCCGCAAAGCGTAATGCCCGAGATGGTTCGCCGGCGACAACGTCGTCGATCATAGAACGTTAGTGAGGGTTGTGCTATGTCCATGGGTAGCTAAGAGAAGGACAAGAGAAAGAAGGAGGCTAAGCTAAGGTGGTGCATGCATGGCCCGCCTACCTTATCGTCGGGTTCTTGATAGAAGTTTGGACGCTCGCCTGTGAAGCAACCTTACCATGCTGGTTCCTTACTTCGTGAAAAGATACGCGGGTGTCATTGCATGGTGCAGGCGGCAGCGGATCATACTTCTCGTCTAGGCCCCGTTTCACGGACGATCTCCCCGTCGTGATAGGTATGGCGTCTGCCGGGAGGAACCAAGCAGGCGGCCTTGTACATAGTTCCCGGCCAATAATTAAACGCCAGACTAGGACTTTGGATCGATGGAGCCCAGTGTCAGCGTTGACTCAGGACTCTTACTGGATCTGGTGACAGAGTCTATCTCTGATTGCGGGAGCTCTTGTAGATTAGATAGAGTCATCGTGCCTAAAAGCAGGCCATGCAGTTCTACCGTGGCATCTGAAAGATAGCTGCACGTAAGTTACCTATTGGTTGATAGGCATAATTCAATGGCTGAGATAGGCGCCAATTAGTAGATTCAAGTTGTAGCCATACCTAATAGAGCTTTGTTGCACCTTTCCGGCCTCTGGAACGTGAGGCAATAACGGCCATGAAAGTCAGTCCTCTGGGTCCAATAGAGTTTGAGGCATCCCAGGTACCAAATCACCGGCGATCGTTGCCCGTATCATAGTTCATAGTTTAAACTCTACTATAGTATATGTCCGGTCGACATAATACGAGGAGGCTAAAGAAATTGTGCTAGAAAGGTTCTACTAAGATGTTTTGCAGCAAAATGTGGATCAATAGTCCCGTGTGAGAACCAAAGAATTGTGTACCTAGTTCACACAACCGGCTAGCTCATCCCAATACATACATACTGTATGTACTATGAAAACATTTTCACATATCTTATCCATGTATCTAATTACGAGAACGGACGTTTGTGACAAGCTGAATGGCGTAGTCGTCCATGGGTACTAGTTGTGACTAGACTGCTGGTAAGCTTGCATAGCAAAGAAAAGGTGCAGTTCTGACGTACTTGGATGGCGCCACGTCGGACAGCGAGGTACGGAGGACGTGTGAGGTACCTCTTTCGGGTTACCCGAGAACCTACAATTCCATCTCTTAGGGCCGAGAGCAAGGCGTCTGCCTTATCTGGGTTAATACGGGTCGAGAATTTACGTAGGTATATCAAGTCGTCGTATTAGTTAAAAGGCTCTCTTATCCGACCTTTTCGGTGAGACATGAAAGCTTTGTCACTCACAACTCCCACAACACCCGCTCAGTCACAATACTCTTAAGACTTCCTGTTTTATAACAGAAGTTGACGTCTCATTACTTTACACCCTCATCCCTTTTTCCAATTGGGTTGTACCCCTGGCGTTACTTACGGCGTTTGTCGTATGAGCCAGACGACATGGGGATTGGAGGATACAAGCAGATCAACAAGGCGTTGAATATCTGCGCCTTCGACGACTACCTAGCAGCTCAACAAGCACAATTACCACACCTAGAAGATGTCGAACAACTGAGTCCACACGTGATACGTGTGCTGGGTCAGAACCCGGGAAAGGTTCGAACATTCTGCACTCTAGAGTTGATACACGTTCGCTAACAGCAAGGTACAGTTCACACTTCAAGGCACAAATACCTACATAGTAGGTACAGGATCGAAGAGGATGCTCGTCGACACTGGTCAGGGCATCCCCGAATGGGCAGAGTTAATCTCGGCCACTCTACGCAAGCTCGGCGTCACCCTATCCCATGTTCTCCTCTCACACTGGCATGGTGACCACACGAAGGGTGTACCCGACCTACTCACCATGTATCCCTACCTGGTGGACTCCATATACAAGAACAGCCCTGGCAAGGGACAACAGCCTATCTCGGACGGCCAGGTCTTCAAAGTAGAGGGCGCAACAGTACGGGCACTACATGCACCAGGCCACTCGCACGACCACATGTGTTTCATACTGGAAGAGGACAACGCCATGTTCACGGGCGACAACATCCTTGGCCACGGGAGCAGTGCCGTCGAGGAGCTCGGCACATACATGGCGACGCTGGAGAAGATGCGGGAACCTGGCTGCACCATCGGCTACCCGGCACACGGCGTGGTCCTGAAGAACCTGAAGACGAAGATCACCATCGAGCTCTCGCAGAAGCAGCGGCGCGAGGTGCAGGTGTTAAAGAGCCTGAGCGAAGCCAGGCGCACCGCGGGAGGCAACGGAGGGCGCAGGGGCGAGATAGCCAGCCTGTCGGTGAAGGAGCTAGTGACCGACATCTATGGCCCGGCGCTGGACGAAGAGATGAGAATGATGGCGTTAGAACCGTTCATAGACGAGGTCTTGCGCAAGCTGACCAACGATGGCAAGGTGGCCTTCCGAGTCATCTCGGGGCAGAAGAGGTGGTTTTCTATTGAATAAAGGAATATTTTTCACTACGACTGAAGGTTTTCGGATTTGGGAAAGCTTCGTGTATTGAAACTAGAAGGAACACTACACAGATTGGCGTCTAGCACCGTCTATTCTCATTAATTTCAATGAATTCATTCGAATAATTCTGACTCTTTCCAAGTTATCTTGCCGTCTTCACTCTATAAACCATGTAGACGTAGCTGACAATTCGGTTGCTATTCCTATGTTTTGGCCGCTTTGAAGATTATTATTAATTGCTACCTAAGTGAGGAACACCAAATGATGTTCCTGAGACCCTGTTAACGGTCCTGGCAGATGGTACCTGTTTTCGCATATACTTGCTCATCGAGTCAAGAACTCGTCCGATAGTCTGAATATTGTGGTGGGTTGAGGTGGTGTCGATGTTAGGTTATGGTCGGGTAGGGCTGTCTCGGCTGTTACGCAATGCGGGTTAGGTACATATGTAGGTACTGCTCACAGTACTCTCTGATAGTTGCTGCTTTGCAGCAACAACGTTCAAATGCATCTGCGGCAAATAACCTATCTTAGGTACCCGTGTACTTACGGGTAATTGTTCTTTAAATGGCTGCTTGGGCGCCATGTGGGTCCGTCCCGTAATTGCAGATATGTGGGCTCTGGGAAAGTCCAGGGTGACAGCTCTAAGGGGCAGACGCATAGAAGCTGCCTGGGCAAGTAAATAGGTACTATTGACATGTGATAACGTAGCAGAAGCAAGAGCAGCCTTGAATGTACATCGTAAAAGAAGAGGCTCTTAGATAATTCTATAACCCCCCGCAGGTAGCTGTATGCTGCTGTATGCTGTATGCTGTATGTTGTATGCTGTATACTGTATGTTGTAGCTAAGCCCACACCTGGGCTGATGAGCCGTCACATATCACCTAGATAGGTAGTAAAATAGGTAAGCTACTCCCAGACCTTATCGTGGTCATACTCGGACCATCTGATATCGGGCTGAATGCCGGCGAACTTCCAGACGCCGTCGATCTTTCGATACCATATGGTGCCCTTGCCATGCGCGTGTCCCTTGACAGCAACTTCCGTGAGCTGATCGTCCGTGTACTTCTGGTGAGCCACGCGGAACTGGTGATAACCTGTGATTTCTGTGTTGCTGGTTTGTTCCCACTTCGTGGCGCCAACAAAATGCTGCGTCTTCAGCCGCTGGTTGCCCAGGAACTTGGCATCGGAGGCCATGCCAAGAAATTGTTCGGCCGGCATTTCTTCCCACTGTTTACCCATAAATCCACGGTAATCAATCTGCGGAGATTAGATAAAGTCAGTGTGTCGATCCCGAATTTCTTTACGCCTCATTACATAAGCCAATCGATCATGGCCCACTCACATGCAAAGCTGGCGCTACGCATTTTGCCAGCCGCTCCCAATCTTTCGTGTCGTAGCTCTCGGCCCACTCGTAGAGGGCGGCCTGGCATCCCAGGACGTCTAATCACATCGTGTTAGCATTAGATTCTCACAGAGAGTAAATGTTTAGGTCGGCAATTGCTCTATCTAACCTTCATAGCTTGGTTGTTCGGCCATATTAGTGGATAGTCCCCCCACTCTGAACCAAAAAGCGAGTTTGAGTCTGCCAGCAAAAGAACTTGAAGCATGGCTGGCAGGCATTCAGGTGCTTGTTATTATGCATTTACATAAAGGCAGCTTTATGGTCCTGCATCTCCTGATTATCAAATGTCAATTTGCCGACACTGTGACCCTGCGTCAATGGCGAAAGGGATCCCCCCCCGCTGTTCAAAAGTCCCGAGCCCCGGCCCTATCCCAGCCCATCGGAAACCGGCTCCATCCAGCCCCATTCTACCTAGCTCTGTTCTGCCTCGATTTCCGATCTTACCTCCGAGGATCATTGAGAGAAATGCAGCATGGACGAATCAAATCTTGTTGATCGTACGCAGGGATGATGAAGCGAGATAGTTAAAATTTAAACCAATCTATGAGATTGGTGCAAAACAAGTAAAGGATTGACAGACGGCTAAACGGCATCTGAAGCGCCGGCCTATTTCCTACATCATCAGGATGCTGTCTGTCTGTAGCTCACTACCTACTCCAGCCATACTTCGTGGGGCTAAACTCCCTAAACTCCGTGCCCAACCGCTCAAGTTCACAAGGACAATGTTTGAAGGGAAGCGCCTAGGACTGCACCTGTCAGCTACCTATCTTGCTTCTCTAAAAATCTTGCCCATAATGTCGGATGGAGCTTTACCAACTATTTGTTTCGTACGCATTCTGCTCGTTGCCGAAAGCGGTATAGAGACAAACGGGCTCGTCATCACCTCAATGGTTATCAAGGGAGGCGTTTGTGTGTAGGTAAGTATGGTTTAGGTAGCAGTCGGACTTCGGGTTCATTCATTGTCCAGCGCCACGGAGGTAACGGCCCAAAGGTAGACGTAATTTGCGTACGACTCGAGACAACACCTTCGTTGTCAGTATTTCACAGACATTTCTTCAATTTTACTGTAACTGAGCAGCTGGTTTGGTAGATATTCTCTCTGTTACACTTCAGACCCTGTCACGACTCTCGCTGCCCTGTACGTGATCATGCCTGCAGAGGACCAAGAACACCAGCTGCAAGAGTTGTCAGCACAGGGCGCTGAGCCAGATAATCAGGCTTCACCGGGAAGCAGCATAAACGAGGAACACGATGTAGTTGGCTGGGATGGCGACAATGACCCAGAACATCCCTATAACGATGCTCACTGGAGAATCATGACAACGGGCATTCTTCTTGCAGTTCTAGGGTTCCTAATTCCTTTGTCGTCCGGTAGGTAGTCGGTGTCGAAAATTCCAGCGTGATGGCGTGCATCTTTGTTACTGACTTGAGACCATAGCTATTGTTGCACCAGCCACGCCTGAACTCATGGCTGAGTTCCACCGCGATAGCGAACTGCTTGAAGCCTTCGTCGTGTCTGTTTTCGTCTTAGGTGTAAGTACAATGAACCTGTACACACAAGCACAAGACTAACGCATCCATCTCAGCTTGCATTTGGTGGTATGCTTTGGGCTCCCCTGTCAGAAATCTACGGCCGTCTCTGGGTTTACCACGGCACCAATGTCGGCTTCATCCTGTTCACGATTGCCTGTGCCCTTGCCCCGTCACTTGACAGCCTTATTGGGTTCCGTTTCCTGGCAGGCTTTTTCGGCTCCTGCAACATCGCCAATGGAGCAGGATCTTTCGCGGATATGATGCCTCCTGAACGACGAGGCGTCTTTCTTTCTCTCTATGTCCTCGGCCCCATTTGCGGACCCGTCATCGGCCCCGTCATCGGCGGCTTCTTATCGGCCGCGGAGGGATGGCGTTGGGTGTTTTGGCTCGTGGCCATCCTTGCGGGTTTCGTGGCTATCTTAATGGCCGTCGTGTGCCGGGAAACATACGCGCCTGTGCTCCTGCAGCGTAAAGTAGAACGCCTGCGAAAAGAGAGGGGAAACTCACGCCTGGCCGCCAAGGATCAAACGCAAGATACTCCATGGGCTATCCTCCGCCACGGCATCGTTCGCCCCCTTCGCCTTCTTATATTATCGCCGGTCGGCCTCGTCTGCGCACTTTATATGGCCATCGTGTACGGCATCCTTAATCTGCTATTCACGTCTATATCATCAGTCTACATAGAGAACTACGGCTTCGCCCCCAACATATCTGGCCTTGCGTATCTGGGTCTCGGTATTGGCTCCTTCCTCGGTATGACAACTGTCGGAGCCACCTCCGATAAGTATGTGGCAAGTCGAGCGGCGAAGAACGGCGGACAGCGACGGCCGGAAGACCGGATCATTCTGACGCCAATTGGTTCCCTATTGATGCCTGCCGGGTTGTTTATCTACGGGTGGACTGCTCAATACAAGGTACACTGGATCGTCCCAATCATTGCGGAAGGCATTATAGGTCTTGGGCTTATGACGGTGTTTTTCTCGACTATCTTGTATATTGTCGACTCGTTCACTGTCTTTGCAGCTAGTGCGTTGGCCGCTAATGGCTTCATACGAGCTATCGGTGGTGGTCTGCTGCCCTTGGCAGGACTGACGCTCTACTCGAGCTTAGGTGTTGGATGGGGAAACAGTGTCCTGGGCTTTATTGCCCTTGTCATTTTCCCGATTTCATTGATTCTGCTCAAATACGGGGCTTATCTGAGGGAGAAGTTTCCGGTGAAGAAACTGTGATCATCACATGTACACTGTTACTGAGATAGTTGAACATTGTCGACACGAGTTTTACAACCCGAACGGGTCTTAGCCCTTCGCATTTCTACACCGCCGCGTCTAGCACAAATTTTGTTTTACCAAACCACGCACGGGCTGGCGTTCATTTTGATTTTTGAACTGGTCGTCTAGCCTAACATCAAACTCGTTAATATGAGTATTAATGAATTACGGAGTATTTAGACAGATAGAGTATACTTTGCATCGAAATACAGAAGAACTAGGGTTTCATTCAGCTTCAATTTTTCCGCGCTATTCTCCTTGTGGGTGCAGTAATTTGTTTCATCCAAAGCCAAGACGTTATACTCTATATGCTCAGAGCCGAGAAGGTGTACTCTATCTGGATACGTACCCACAGAAGTGGACAAGCTAAATTAGCTACATAAGCCTTAAAAACCGAGGCTTTCGGTACTTCCCGTCTTAGGTTTAAACCTTTGCATGTATCGATTGTAGGTCTGATACCGGGTCTACCACACAGGCGGTATCGGACCCCGACTACCAAAATCGGTCGCCGTGGGATATTTTGGGTGTGGGTAGGTATCTACCTAATAACTACTAACATTCACATGTACGAGCTGGTAAGCAACGACCAGGTATGCAGATGAAATTTTCCCTGTATCTTACCCATGTAGCACAGCATGCGGTTCCATGGGGCCTCGAATGCCTACCAAGGTTGTACTCGGTGCCACATACCGTGCTAGACGACTATGGAGGTAGAGCACGCATGCATGCATGAGGATGCTCCGTATTCCAACTACATACATGCCTATCTGCTGTATTACCTATACTAGGTGGAAACTATCCATCAGTATGAGGCAAAAATTTTGGCTACATTTGGCTATAAGCTTTTTGCAAGAGACGCCGGACCCAAACGAATGCGGTATCCGGTTGCAGAGATGGGACCTGGCAGTGCGAGTACCTACCTGCGCAAGAGATAGTTGTGCTGTGTGCTATTGGGCGGCTGCGCCGTGAACCTTGACCGACGCCTTTTCCCGATATGCTAGGCGTTCGAATGATCATCAGCTAGCCTCGGGTGAGCTACGGCAGTTCTTTCAACTCAGCCAGCCTTACCCGCCGTGTCCGCCATGCCCGATCAGTGATACCTGTTCAGGTGGCAAGTAAGTGGACTTTGAACCCCGAGTGGGCGTCTCTCGGGTGTGAGACGACATATGGATGCGTAAGAGGCGCTAGTCGAGACCCTATCAATACTCGCTGCATGGAGGTTGCTGTGGAGAGGAGTGATCGATGATTATCAATTTACCATGGGTGTCAGAACCCAGGCCATCGAGGTAGCTATTGTCGATGTTTGACTAATGGTCGTGTTGATCTGAAAAGGATCCAAGCTCCCCGGATAGGAAACCTGGAAATCGTTTATAATCATTGCTGCATCCTCTCTGTTATCCTAAACTCGACATGACTGCGTGGACGAACATTGGACAGTGAAGTTGTCACGTTGTTGAGATATTCCTAAGATAAACGAAGACTTGAGCGTTAATGTCGTGGGTTGCTGTTAAAGGTCCCAGCATGGCTGACGATACTCCCCCCTCCAGCTCGGCAGCAGAGTCCTCCCCGGTGAAGGTCCTGTATTTCTCCAACGAGCTTCCTCATAGTGATATTCAGCAATTGTTTCGAAAACTACACACTCAGTCTAAGGATAGGTAAGTGCTGAACGGGATCACACCATACCGATAGCACGTTATGATACCGATGACTTCCTTATTATCATTGCGGCATTCATCAACCCGCATGCCGCGAACAATGCCATATCTTCCGGCTCACACATACTAATTAAAACCTTGTACTTCAGAAAACACCCAACACTAGCAAGATTCTTTGACGAGGCTACGCTGGCCATTCGGGAGGAAGTACGCCAGTTGCCGGCGTTCCTACGGGATTTGGTTCCGTACTTCGAGACGATCCTGAACTTTGGCGATTTCGCCGAGTTACGCAACGGGCCATTTTCCGGTGCGGTCGATGGTCTTTTATTATGCGTCGCGGAGCTCGGTGGTCTTATTGGGTAAGTAGCCGTTCCTATCCCTTACCACTCGTAGTACCGCTTTCCGCGCTGGGCATCCACTGATCAATCTATCAGCTACTATGAGAACAATCCTTCACAATTCAACCACCACCCGGCGACGACCTGTCTTACTGGCCTCGGCATTGGCCTTTTGGCATCGACGGCTGTGTCGCTTGCGGCCGACATTGCGGATCTCGCCACCACTGGCACTGAGGTCATTCGTCTAGCCTTCAGACTAGGCGTCCATGTCGATCAAGTCTCACAGAACCTTGAACCCCGGAGCGGAACCGGGCCACCAGACTCATGGGCATGTGTCATCTCTGATGGTACGGAAGCAGAAGTACAGAGCGAGCTTGATGCTGCTCAAGCAAAAGACGTACGTATACTAAGAACTGGCGCGGCTAATGTAGCCAACAAACAAAGATAAAATGCTGATGTGATGAATTCACAGAAACTGCCCGAGTCTGGAAAGGTGTTCATCAGTGCTGTCAGCGCAACCTCAGTCACCATCAGTGGGCCGCCATCGCGACTTAAGAAGGTCCTGAATGACTACGACTACTTCCGCAACTCTAGATCTGTCAACCTACCTGTATATGGTGGAATGTGCCACGCAGAGCATGTGTACGACGAATCACATGCGTCTACTATCGTCAAGACAAAGCACCTGGAGCGACTCAGCTCCAACCTAGTCCCTACCCTTCCAGTCTTGTCCAGCGGAACAGGACAAGCCTATTTGGCACAGACAGCTACAGAACTTTTCATGCAGGTAATAATGGAGTTGCTGACCCAAAAGATCTGCTGGGACAACGTGGTACGCGGCATTGTCAGGCAGTGCACAAACCTTGAGGCTCTGAGTTGCCAATTGCACATCTTCCACAAGTCGCTGCCCACCCAAGAGCTGATCTCAGCTTTGGAAGACATCCCAAGTATGGAGCTGTCCATACACAACCTCACACAATGGATCTTTCAGCCACAGATTGATGAGCAGGGTCCCCGTGGACCGATGCAGTCCAAGATTGCCATCGTAGGTATGGCTTGCAGACTGCCTGGCGCAGATGATATCGAAGAGTTCTGGGACGTCTTGTCCAAGGGCCTCGATGTGCATCAGGAGATCCCTCCCGATCGGTTTGACATCGACACCCACTGGGACCCGACAGGCAAGGAATTGAATAAGTCCATGACGCGATATGGCTGCTTCATTCAGGATCCCGGTATGTTCGATGCTGCTTTCTTCAATACTTCACCCCGGGAAGCAGAACAGACGGACCCCATGCAGCGACTGGCGCTTGTCACAGCCTACGAAGCTCTGCAGAGAGCCGGGTTCGTGCCAAACCGTACTTCATCTTCAAACTCACATCGCGTGGGGACGTTCTACGGACAAGCTGCCGACGATTACCGCGAGGTTAATGGCGGCCAGCAAGTCGGAACGTACTATATTCCTGGTGGGTGTCGCGCATTTGGCCCGGGGCGCATCAACTATTTTTTCAACTTCTGGGGACCCAGCTTCAACGTTGATACTGCTTGCTCTTCTAGCTTGGCAGCCATACAGGTACGTATACTACCAGAACAATGGGGTAATCGAATTTGATTAACTAACGAGTGTTTTTATAGGCTGCTTGCACTTCACTGTGGGCTGGTGAGGCCGATACTATAGTCGCTGGCGGGCTGAACGTCCTCACTAACTCGGATGGTTTTGCCGGTCTATCACATGGTTACTTCTTGACAAAGACACCAAATGCCTGCAAGACGTGGGATGCTGAAGCAGACGGCTATTGCCGCGCAGACGGCATTGGCTCCGTCGTTCTTAAGAGACTCGAAGACGCGGAAGCTGACAATGACAACATTCTGGGTGTCATTCTCGGCGCGGGTACCAATCATTCGGCTGAAGCTGTGTCTATTACTCATCCTGACGCTGTTGCCCAAGCGGAACTGACGCGATCAATTATTAACCGGGCTGGCATCGACCCTCTCGACGTCAGCTACGTGGAAATGCATGGTACAGGAACCCAGGCAGGTGACATGGAAGAGATCAAGTCGGTCACAGACGTATTTGCTCCTGTCACACGACGACGCCCCTCTAACCAGCCTCTGTACATCGGTGCGGTGAAGTCGAACGTCGGCCACTCTGAATCTGCCGCCGGTATTACCGCCTTGTTGAAGATTCTGCTCATGTTCCAGAAGGAGCGGATCCCGCGACATATCGGTGTCAAGACGACTCTCAACCCCAAGTTCCCCAAGGACCTCGACAAGCGGAATGTGCGAATTCCCTTCGAGGAACAACCTTGGCCTCGCGTTGCTGGTAAGAAGCGTATCGCCATCGTGAACAATTTCGGAGCTGCCGGTGGAAATACAACCATTGCGATTGAAGAAGGACCTATACGCGAGCCTGTCGGCTCGGACCCTCGCTCACATCATGTCGTCGCGCTCTCCGCCAAGAGCAAGTTCTCTCTCAAGGGCAATGTGGAGAAGTACATCGCATATCTTCAAGCAAACCCTGAAGTGTCTCTCGCCAATTTGGGGTACACGACTACGGCTCGGTCTCTGCACTACAATTACAGAATCAGCATGGTCGCCTCGAGTGTCGACCAAGTCGTATCCCAGCTAAAATCCAAAGTGGAAGCAGTCGACTCGTTGAAACCTATCCCATCTAACGGAGGGCCAGCGTTCGCGTTTGCTTTCACTGGCCAAGGCGCGTCTTACAAGTCCATGAGTATCGAGCTATTCCATGAACTACCCTACTTCCGCTCCCAGATCTTGCATTTGGACTCGATTGCAAGAAGCCAGGGTTTCCCGTCTTTCATTCCCGCCCTTGATGGCAGCCACCCTAAAGACCACGCTCACAGCGCGACCATCACCCAGCTCGCTCAGGTGTGCTCGCAGATTGCACTTGCGAAGCTCTGGATGTCTCTAGGCGTGAAGCCAACAGTGGTGATCGGTCACAGTCTAGGCGAATACGCTGCTCTGCACACTGCGGGCGTACTCTCAGCCAGTGACGCCATCTTCCTCGTCGGACAGCGGGCGACACTGCTAGAGAAGAAGTGCCAGGAGGGAAGCCACAAGATGATGGCCGTGCGCGCCACACTAGAGGAGATCGACTCTGTCCCCGGCGGCCGCCCGGATGACATTGAGATCGCCTGCATAAACGGGCCGAAAGACATTGTCCTGAGCGGTGCTGTAGAGGCCATTGAGAAGCTCAAGACGGTGCTAGAAACAGCTGGACATCGCTGTTTTGTGCTCGACGTTAAGTTCGCATTCCACTCGGCCCAGATGGAGCCCGTTCTCGAGGACATCGAGGCGATCGCGATCAGCGGAGTCTTGTTTAAGGAGCCCGAGCTTCCCTTCGTCTCCCCGCTCCTCCGCAAGGTCGTCTTCGATGCCAAGTCTGTTAATGCCCAATATATCAGCCGCGCGACTCGCGAGACGGTCGACTTCGTCGGCGCGCTTGAGGCTGCCCAGGATATGGGCATGGTTGATGAGAAGACCGCCTGGATCGAGATCGGACCTCACCCTGTGTGCATGAACTTTGTGAAATCGAACATTCCTGCTACTACCCTGACCGCAGCGTCGTTGCGCAGAGACGAGAACAGTTGGAGTACCATGGCGCAGAGCTTGAATACGCTCTACCTTGCGGGTGCGGACCTGGATTGGAACGAGTTCCACCGCCCCTTCGAGGGAGCCCTACGCTTGCTGTCTGACCTCCCAGTTTACCACTGGAACAACAAGAATTTCTGGATGCAGTACAACGGAGACTGGTGTCTCACGAAGGGCAATGACTTCTACGCCAATAAGAAGGAACAGGCTGTTGCTGTTACGCCCAAGTCTAGTCTGAGCACTTCCTCCGTTCAATCGATCATCGAGGAGGAGGTAGACCCTACGGGTACTTCCAAGGTCGTGATGCAGTCGGATCTCATGCACAAGGATTTCCTGGCTGCCGCTAGGGGTCACTCGATGAACGGATGCGGTGTGGTTACATCGGTAAGCTTTATTACAAATTATTCTACCTTCACTATGAGGAATCTTGCTGACTTCCAACTTTTCGCAGTCGATCCACGCTGATATTGCATATACTCTGGGCGAGTACCTGTACCGCAAGGTCCACCCCGAGGCCGAGAACGTCGACATGAACGTATCGGACCTCGTAGTCCACAAGGGTCTCGTTGTCCAGCAAAACACCAAGGCGTCCCAACTCATCCGCGTGTCGGCAGAAATCAGCGCCCACGAACCGGGAACGGCCAAGCTGCACTGGTACAACGTACTGGCCAGCGGCGCTGTCGAGGAGGCCTTCGCGACAGCGAGCGTGTACTATGGCTCTGCTTCCCAGTGGCTGGATACATGGTCCTTTGTCACTCACCTGGTACAGGGCCGCGTGGAGAGTCTCGAACAACTCGCGCGTGATGGTCTCGCGACGCGGTTCTTCAAGGACACAGCCTACTGGATGTTCGCTAAGAGTCTCGTGGACTACGCTGCCAAGTACCGGGGTATGCAGTCTGTCATTATGAAGGGCTTAGAGGCGGTCGCCGAGGTACAACTAGATACCTCGCTCGGTGGAAACTGGACCGTTCCGCCGCACTTTATCGACAGTGTCGCGCACATCGCAGGCTTCGTCATGAACGTCTCCGACGGCGTCGACAACACGGCGAATTTCTGCGTCACGCCCGGCTGGCGCTCCATGCGTTTTGCGAAGCCGCTCACTCCCGGTGCTAAGTATACTTCGTACGTCAAGATGCTCCAGACCAAGGAGGATCCCACCGTCTACCTGGGAGACGTGTACATCATGCAGGAAGGCGTCGTCATAGGCCTGGTCGAGGGTATCCAGTTCCGCAGATATCCACGCATCCTGCTGAGCCGCTTCTTCTCGCCTCCTGACTCTGTTAAGGCGCAGCAATTCGCCGCGGCCAATGCCACTCCTACCACAGCTCCCAAGAAGGCTGCCCCCACCCCCGCTCCGGCGGCTACTCCAGCTCCAGCTCCCAAACCAGTTGCTGCTAAGCCCGCAAAGGCACTAGAGCCTGTTCCCGCTGCTCCCGCTCCCGCTCCGCCAGCACCAAAGGCAGAGGCGGCGGCGACGCCAGCCCAGGAAGACTCGGGCATCGTGGCGCAAGCCATGGAGATCATAGCGACCGAAGCCGGTATCGACAAATCAGAGCTCGAGGATGATGTTCAGTTTGCCAACGTCGGTGTGGACAGTCTGCTGAGCTTGGTCATTGCCGAGAAGTTCCGTGCGGATCTTGGTGTCCCAGCTGCTGGCGGCTTGTTCCTGGAGTATCCTACCGTGGGAGAGATCAGGACGTGGCTTACCGAGTACTACGGCTAGCTAGCAGTAGTAATGAGGAGAGGGACAAGACAGGCGCGGGACTTTTTTAATCTACTTGTTTTTCTATATTTGTTAGCCATCTGCTTTTTCGTTGTTTTTTGTATTTTCTATCTGTATAGATGGCTAATCTGGTATTGTACACATGTCGCTCCTTAGGGATTCAAAAGAAGCAGGAGGCTGGAGAAGATAGACTGAGGACACGCGGTTTCAGACGTAGCAAGAGCACCATTACGCTCTACTACCGAAGGCCCGGGTTTCCCTATCCGTTGAGTCGCAATAATGAGTACATTTACCTAGATATCATAAACTAGTGTGCCTGGAATAGGGATATTGCAGAACTCTCTTTAACTCACAGCCGCCGACCTGATCAGTTATGACGTGCTAGACCTATCTCGACCTATCGCTATTACCACTTCCAAAGCATTGCAGACGCTCTGTATGCTGTATTCTCACGAATCATGAGAACTATTGAAAAAGTCTCCATCTGATCGACATTATTTAAGCACAAGCAGCTTTCTATTTTCTTTTCTTCTCAGGCGTCCAAACCCCAACTGGCAGCCCCCGCTTCGGACAAGTAATAAAGTCCCATTCCGCTTCTCGTATTTTCCGATGTCGTTCCTCCGGGGAGGGAGCGGGATATTTAAAACATAAGTAGCTCTCTCCGCTTGTTCATACCTCTGCTTTCTCTCGCTTCTCTCTCTCATATCCTCAACACCGTAACACACATACACAAACACACACTCACCTCACTCGCTCTCTCGCTCACCAGTATACACTAAGTAAATACTCCATCTTTATTTATAAAATCAATATGGCGGAACCATCCTCAACATCCAACACAGCAACAAACGGAGAGAAGCGCTTGGCTGGCGACGAGGGCAAGTTCCTCTGTCTCACTATCTGCGGATACCGCAAGCCGGGCATGAGCGAGGAGGACTACCGACATCACATGACGAAGATATCGGCGCCGATGACGAAGGATCTGATGGCCAAGTACGGCATCATTCGGTGGACGATGGTATGTAAATCTAATTTCAATTTTTATTTTTTTTATTTATTTAATTCATTCATTCATTGGCCCCATCAACAAATATTCCACTCACTTTCACCCTCACTCTCATTCTCATAAATCAACTTACACTCACACATTTTTTCTTCTTCAACGACCATCAGATCCACAACACCTCCGCCACACGCGCGCGCATGGCCGAGCTGTTCGACCCGCAGTTCGCCAACGTCACCGACTACGACTGCTTCAGCCAGGCCGTCTTCCGGAGCCTGGAGGACTACAAGAGGATAAAGCAGGATCCCTGGTACAAGGAGCACCTAATCGGCGACCACGAGAACTTCGCAGATACTAAGCGTAGCCAGTACGTTCTTTTCTTCTTTTCTTGTTTCTTTCTCGTCTTTTTACACTTCTAACCTCGTTGCTGTTTCGGGGAAGAAAAAAAGTATATCTATTTTAACTACCGATCATTATTCATACACACTCCAATGCCGATGCTCTGTTTCGTTGTGTCGTCTTAAACTCTTAGTCTTTTTTTTTTTTTTTCCTTTTTTTTTCTTTTTTTTT